>ERZ887849.142-NODE-142-length-75635-cov-11.642075_pt1 | contig 75635 bp, 44 predicted proteins | sample MGYA00521267_ERZ887849 | MGnify/ENA primary metagenome ERZ887849 (study PRJEB32303, sample SAMEA104408601) | aquatic metagenome | biome: Brackish water; feature: Pelagic; material: water | place: Baltic Sea | collected 2014-06-06T16:11:00 | depth 2,863 m ...
ACTGAATGAACAAATTTTTGCCATCAACACGGTTTGGGTTGCTCTTTGTGCGGCTCTCATCTTTTTTATGGAAGCGGGCTTTGCAATCTTAGAAGCTGGTTTTGTCCGGGCCAAAAATGCCATGAGTATCATTGCCAAAGTCATCATTGACATCACCTTTGGAGGGATCGCCTTTTTCGGGATTGGCTTTGGTATTGCCTACGGAGCCTCTAATGGGTGGTTTGCATTGGATTTTGGAATCATGGAGGGAGACTTGGGATTGGGTCTAACGGTATCCAATCAACTATTTTGGTTCATTCAATTGGGTTTTGCTATTGCCGCTATTTCGATTGTCTCTGGGGCTCTGGCCGAAAGGATGAAACTTTGGGCTTATGCTGTGATGGTGGTCTTTTTTTGCGGGATTATGTATCCCTTGGTTGCCAATTGGGTTTGGAATCCCAATGGCTGGTTAGCCTTAAGAGGATTCAACGATTTTGCCGGTTCGGCAGCCGTTCACGCCATGGGAGGATTTTCGGCTTTGGCTGCAGCTATTGTCTTGGGTCCCAGGATTGGAAAATATTCAGAGAATGGGAAATCCAATACCATACCGGGACATAATTTGCCTTTGGCTTCTGTGGGGGCATTTATTTTGTGGTTTGGTTGGTTTGGATTCAACCCTGGTTCATCTTTAGGGGCTGTAGGCAACTGGGAGTTGATCGGTTCTGTAGTAGTCAACACCTTTCTGGCCTCTGCAGCAGGGGGAATTGCCACTATGTTTTACACTTATTTCTCTTATGGTAAAATTGATATCACCATGGTCATCAATGGAATACTGGCGGGGCTTGTTTCCATTACGGCTGGATGTAATGTTGTGGGTCCTGTGTCGGCAATCGTTATCGGTTTTATTGCTGGTATTTTAGTAGATATTGCCGTTTTATTTTTCGACAAAATGAAAGTAGATGATCCCGTAGGAGCAATTGCAGTTCATGGAGTTAATGGACTGTTTGGAACACTTGCCGTTGGAATTTTTGCCGTTGACGGCGGATTATTTTTTGGTGGGGGTCTGGATTTACTTACCACTCAATTCATTGGTGTGTTGACCATTGCCTTGTTTTCTTTTATCATTACCTTTATATTGATGAATGTTTTGAAATCTACTGTTGGTATAAGGATTACCAGCGAAGAAGAAGAAGAGGGAATCGATTCTGTTTCCTTCGGTGTAAAATCCTATTCAAACGATTAATTTAAAACTAACAATGATGAAAAAAATTGAAGCCATCATACGCAAATCAAAATTTGTAGACGTCAAAGAGGCCTTGCACCAAGTAGAAGTGAATTTTTTCAGTTACTGGGATGTTACCGGCGTTGGAAACGAAAAAGAAGGGCACGTATACAGGGGTATAACCTACAGTACTTCCGAAATTCAAAGACGATACCTTTCAATTGTTGTTAACGATGATTTTGTTCAAAGGACCATCGATGCCATTTTAAATGCAGCTGCAACAGATCAGGTAGGTGACGGTAAAATCTTTGTTTTGCCAGTCGATGAAGCCTACAGAATCCGAACCGGTGAAAAAGGAGGGCAGTCGTTGAATTAACCCTTCTACCAAACGGGGTCTTCATTTTTGCCTTTAAAGATCCTTAAGAAAAAGCTTCTCTGCATGTGAATTCTCTTTTGGAATAGATTTATTGTAAAATAATTTTCTTGTAAATCAAGTTTGTTTTTATATTCAGGTATAGCCCCATTTTTATTTACTAAGATATCCTATTCGATGGGTTTAAATAAAAATCCATCTGATAAAAAAGATTTGAAAAAGAGAAATTGTATTCAGAAAAATAAACTTCCTTAATCCTCTTAGGGTCTATCCATTTTTTACTTTTTTGGATCCACTCATTTTTGTTTACTAACTTAGAGATTATGAAAACTTCCTTCCCAACTCCCATTAAAGCGATTACAATAATTGTTTTGAGTATCATTACATCCTGTAATTTGATTGCTGATAAAAAAGTTTCAACCAAAATTCCCACCCAAAAACCCAACATACTGCTTTTGATGTCTGATAATCAATCTGCAGAGCATTTGGGTTGCTATGGTGATCCCTCTATCAAAACACCCCATATAGACCGGCTGGCCGAAAAGGGATTGATCTTTAAAAATGCCTTCTGTTCTGCCCCTTCGTGTTCCCCTGCAAGAGCATCAATGCTCACCGGTCAAGACATATGGAACTTGGGCGAAGCAGCCAATCTTTGGAGCAGTTTTCCCCGCGTTAAGGTCTATTCAACATTAATGGAAGAATCGGGTTATCACGTGGGTATTGAAGGAAAAGGATGGGGTCCGGGTGATGAAACCGTAACCGCTTGGGAGCAAAACCCCGGGGGAGTGAGATACAATTCTTTTGAGGAATTTATTAATGACGCAAAGAAAGGCCAACCCTGGATGTATTGGTACAGCAGCAGAGATCCTCATCGACCCTACCAAAAGGAGGGGTGGAAAAATTCGGGTATCGCTCTCGATTCTATACGCGTCCCCCCCTACCTCCCCAACACTATTGAGGTGAGAAAAGATATCGCCGATTACTATGATGAAATCCAACGATTTGACGAGGAAGTAGGATCCTATGTATCCTTACTCAAAGAGATGGGAGAACTGGAAAATAGTGTGATTGTTGTCTGTAGTGATAACGGCTGGCAAATGCCCAGAGGCTTGGCCAATTTATATGATTTCGGGACCAAAATACCGCTTATCATTTCTTGGCCTGGACATTTTCCTTCAGGACGGGAAATTGAGGATTTTATTAATATTAAAGATTTTGCGCCTACCTTCTTAGAACTTGCGGGAATTCCCCCAGCTGAAGAGATGAATGCGAGGAGTTTTGTCGATATACTGACGTCTGAAAAACAAGGGATCATTGATCCTCAAAGAGATCATGTCATCATGGCCAGAGAAAGACATGCATTTGTGAGAAAAGGAGGGCTGGGTTATCCTGGTCGAGCCATCAGAACAGATGAATATTTATTAATTAGGAATTACGAACCCGATCGTTGGCCCGCAGGAGACCCGCCTTTATATGGAGACGTAGATGCTCATATGCTCCATTATGAAGCACCGACAAAGATTTTTATGTTGAAAAATAAAAATGTAGAAAATATAAAACCTTTATTTGATTTGGCTTTCTCCAAAAGACCAGAATACGAATTGTATAATCTTAAGGAAGACCCTTTTCAAATGAATAACCTAATAGATGTTGTTGCGTATAAACCCATTCTTGAAGCCTTGTCAAATCAACTCCAATCCTATTTGATCGAAACAAAAGATCCAAGAGAAATTGGGCCTTTATTTGATTGGGACAATGCTCCTTATTATAAAGACAGAGACAAAAAACCAAAGCCGTCAATAAAAGCCATAGAAACACTTGGACTGAGAGAAGAATACAACTATTTGGATTGAATGGATTTGGATTTGCAAAGCCTCGAAGGGGAAAAATTCTGAAAATCAGAAAAAACAGTTTTAGTTCATTTTTTAATATTTTCTAATGATTTTAAGTTGTTTTGTATCAATTTCAACCTATTTTTTGCATTTTTTTGATGTTTTTAGTCTTTTTCAACTACTACCTTTCGGAACATAAATTTATTATCGCTTATTTCAAGATCCTTTTTACTAGAAATACTGATATTTTTTAAAACTACCTTTTCGGTCTTGATGTAAGGAAATTGTTCTTCGAAACTTTCATCCGTCATTTTGGGGTTAAAATCTGAAAAAATTGCAATGGATTTATACTCCTCGTCCTGAAGAGAGTCATCGATATGAAGTTGATCTATGATAATGTTTTTGGGCATATAGCAAGTATATCCAAAATCGTGAAGCCCAGAATTTGAACCGCTAAAAAGGCTTATGTAGGGAGACTTTCTGTTTGGGGGAACAAAAACACAATTTCTAATGATAAAGGATCCCTCCCAAGTACTCCCATAATCGGGACGAAAATTGACTAAGCTTCTTCCTCTAATCGTGGAGTTTTCTATATAAAATTCACCCGATCCAATCGCGTTGATCCCCATGTATCCTAATGTTGAGTTACGAATGGACGCATTATACACGCCCATATGTGCGTCAAATCTGGAAAAAACACAATAGTCGAAACTAATATTCTTGGAATAATTGGAAGCAAAAATTCCCCAGTACCTATTGTCATTAATATCATTGGTTTGACGACAATTTTCAAAAGCAACATTGATCGACCGTGTTACTGAAAGGTCGTAAGAACCCATAGAAACGGGTTTTCCTGCCGCTCCAATGGTTTGATAAGTTTTGTGACCTGTCAATACACAATCCTTCACCAAAACATTTGAACTGTCAGAAATACTAATAAAACCCCTGTAAGGGGCACCGTGTTCCCCCTCCCCACGAATGAGATGTGTCAGATTCTTTATGACCACATTGGATCGATTGACAGCAATATTTCTACTGTAATAGGTGTACTTAGAAGGCGCTTGATTGGCAATGGTTATGAATCGTCCACCGCTTAGGATCAACTTCTTTTTATCAATGGGTAGTGCACTGATTTCGGTAATATGGTCAAAATCCCATATTATGGGAGAATTGCTGTCAATGTTTCCATTTTTATCCATGATAAAAATGTCCGTTTGAGCACGACCATTATTTTGGTTCAGACCATAGCGAATATAGTTTCTGACATTATCATCCGAAACCTTTACGAGGCATTCTTCAGCTAGGTTATAATCAAGTTTATTTTGTTCCTTTTTAAGAGTATTTAACCCTTCAATCGAAATGGGGGATAACTGCGATCTCACCTCAAAAATGGATGCAGATCGGTTCTCAACTTGTGTGTCATCTATAATAAATGTTGCACTTCCAAAATCTGTATTGGTCTTTATTACAGCAGTATTTTCCTTTCCACTGATGGAATAAATGGCTCCATCATCGGCTTTCACATCATAGCCGTATTGATTAGCCAGAGCATGAGTTGCCACTATAAACATTGCGTCATCCGACCTTCCCGTTCCAACAGCCCCCAAATCACTATAACGCACAAAACCTTGTCTTTTAAACCTTTTCAGATCTGCCGTATTTACATCAATTTTGAGCCCACCCTTTTCATCTTGGTGGACCTGTGTGGCTTTTGAAGTTGATGAAATGACAACAGTACTGGAGCGGGAATTGAATTGTCCACTGACCGTCATTATACTAAAAATCAAAAAAAGTAAACTCACTCCATTTTTCATATACTTAAAATTAATTGTATTGTTGGATTACTGTTGTAAAAAAAACTACTTTAAAGTGAATTGATCGATCCTTTTGATCGGTCAACGGGTTAGAACCAACGCTTGAATTACAATCCGATACCGCTAAAGCAAAAAAAAATCCCCCATTAAAAAAATAATGGGGGATTTAAAGGTTTAGTATCCTGAATTCTGCTCGAGAGCGGAGTTTGAATCTAATTCTTGTTCAGGAATTGGAAACAAAACATGATGCGGCTTGGCATTTGTTTTTCCTCTGGCTTGAGCACCACTGATAAAGCTTCCATGACGAATCAAAGATCTTCTTCTGTGCCCTTCCGCATGAAATTCCCATCCTCTTTCGACAAGAATCTGATCTCTCAATGATTCTTTGGTTGGAAAATCAGAAAGATTGTAATCAGGAGCTTTAGATCTTCGTCTTACCTCATTTAACAGATCGATCGATTCTTGATTGGGTCCATTAATTTCATTCAAAGCCTCTGCTCGGTTTACGAGAACTTCAGCATACCTTAGAATGGGCATATCGTTTCCGTGTGCTGCCCCTAAAGCATTGAGGTCAGGAGTAAACTTTACGGGTCTGGGGTACTTCTTCTCAACCCCCTTGATGATGGGATCGTTCATCAAATCAATCTGAACTCCCCCTTTATTGATGTATTGCTTGAGAATCCATCCGTATTTTCCATTGGGTGGGTCATACTCATTGGCTCTCTGATCATCGGCATGAAATGAATTGACAAACCATCTCCAAAGCTGAAACTGAGCGCCATAGTTTACTTGCCCCGTTTGATATCCAACCGGATAGGCATGAGGGGTATAATTCCAAGCTAATGCTTGAATAGGAGCAGTAGCAAGCGAACCAAAAACAAAAATCATTTCGGCATTGCCTTCATTCTCTACAGAGAAAACACCCTCTACATTTGGAAACAAACTGTGTTTACCCAAATCAATGACCTCCTTGTTGGTATTGGCTGCTTTCTGCCATTGCTTGGTATCCAGATAGAATCGTCCCAGTAAAGTTAGAGCAGCCGACTTTGTCGCCTTTCCATACACTTCGGGTTCAACCGGAAGATTTTGAGCAGCGCTAATTAATTCGCTTTCAATAAAAGCTCTTGTATCGGCATCCGACGCTCTTGAAGGTGTAAGATCCAACTCTCCCGAAGTAATGAGTGGTAAAGGACCAAAGAAATCGTATAATACAACATAATTGTAAGCTCTTAAAAATGTGGCCTCTGCCTTAAGAGAGGCAACTTTAGAAGCTGAAAGTGATGATACGTTGTCTATATTATCCAAAAGAGAGTTTGCTACACCAATGGCAGAATATCGATCCCTCCAAGTATCTCTAAAGTAGATATTACTCGCGTTCCAATTGAATTCGGCAAATGTAGCTGCAGGAGCTGCGTATCCTCCCCCACGTTCAAGCATTAAATCGGCGGTCCACTCACCATAAGTAAACAATTCTTCCCTATAATCGGGTCTTGATTGTCTATAAGCAGCCGTTAAAGTGGCATTGATACCGCTTTCACTGGCTAAAAATGCATCTGGTGCGTATTGGGTAAAAACTTCTTCCTCAAGGAAATCTGAGCAAGAAAAAGTAATTAAACCCACTAAAATTAAAATATATTTTTTCATTTTTTTGTGTTTAAAAGTTCAACTTACATCCTATCCTTATGATCCTTGCCAAGGGATAATTTGCAAAATCAGCTCTTGACACCCCCGTTCCATCTGAGTTACCGTCTGGATCAAAACCTATATAGTTTGGTGCAACAGTTAGCAAATTTTCACCCGATAAATATACATTTCCTGATTTAATGAAATCAGAATTGGCTAAAGGTAAATTATAATTTAGCGTGATGTTTTTAACCCTCATAAACGAGGCATCTTGAACGGTGTATGTATTTACTTTGTTGGTACCATCAGAATAAGAGGTATAATTCACTCCCGAAGGGTAAACGGCATCAGTATTTGATGTTCTCCAGCGGTCTAAGTAATGAACGGCCAAATGGTTTCTTTCCTTGTTGATAGGATAAAGAGATTCTGCAGCAAGGTTACTGAAGTTCTCAATTCCCTGTACCCCTTGAATGTAGATTTCAAGAGAGAAATCTTTATATCCAAACCGGTTGGTAATCCCATAAGTAAAATCGGCAAACGGATCACCCAGTATCACTCTGTCCGTTCCATCAATTTTTTGGTCACCGTTTTGATCTACAAAAATTGGATGACCGGGAAGTGCATTGGGTTGCGCTGAACCCGCAATGTCATCACCTTGTTGGAAAATACCATCCAACTCATACCCATAAAAGGATAAAATTGGAGCACCAACTTGGGTTATTCTATAGTTACCCGAGAAACTAAAACTTCCAGAAATTACGTTGGCCGCAAAAGTGGGAAGCTCTACCACTTCGTTTTTGAGAAACGACATGACAATGTCGGTGTCCCAAGTCCATGTTTTGTCAACATTTCTGGAACTGAAAGAAAAATCTATTCCTGAGTTTTTGACTTGTCCAAAATTCGTTCTAACATACGTAAAACCGGTTGTAAGGGGAACAGGCTGTTGGAATAATTGGTCAAAAGTATTTCTGTCAAAATAATCGATACTTCCGGAAAATCTATTATTCGCTAAAGAAAAATCAATTCCAATATTTGTTTCCTTGGTGGTTTCCCATTTCAAATCTTGATTGGCTATTCTCGCAGGGACTGCACCCGATACGGTTGCCCCCCCGAGGATCGCATTACTTCCTGCCTCAAATGTTGGAATGGTTTCAAAGTTTTCAATCCCTTGATTTCCAATTTCTCCATAACCTGCCCTCAGTTTGAGTTCACTGAATATTTCATTATTCTCCATAAAGGGTTCGGATGACAACTTCCAGCCAACAGAGGCTGATGGGAAAGTTGCGTATTTGTATTTATCAGAAAACTTTGATGTTCCATCCCTTCTTACCGATGCGGTTAATAAATATTTATCTTTAAAGGAATAATTAAGTCTAGCCAATGAGGATTGCAAAGTGTTTTTGAACTTACCGGATTCTGCATTCAAAGTCTCACTATTACCACTCTGCTGTAAATTGGTTGTAGTTACGTGAGATAGCATATCAGAAGCTACAGATTGGTGAAATCTGGTTGTATTACTTTCGAAGGTAATCCCCGCCAAAAATTTAAAATTGTGCTCCCCCCATTCTCTTTGATATTCCCCAAGGTATTCAGCGATCCAATAATTCGATTCCATATTTCGAATGGTTGATCTTCCATTCAACCCTCTACCCACTTGGAATTTGTCATTTTCATACAAATCCCTTCTAGAATCCGATATGTTGGCTCCAAATCGGGCTGTAGCAGTAAGCCCGTCAATAATCTTGTAATCTACTGAACCCGTTGCATAAACTCTATTGCTACTCACTTGTTGATCCCAACCCTGTAGAATTGCCTCAGGGTTTTCAATCGCCACAAGTGGATTCACATCGTAGTAACCTTCGGAATTCACTTCAGGTCCGATGGTTGGATCAAACAGCAATGCAGCAGCAAGTAAACCTACTCCTTCGTTGGTTCCTCTCCCCATTTTCACGTTATCAATTTCAGACCTGTTGATACTCAAGTTTAAATTAACGTTTAATCTGTCGTTTGGAGTGAGTCCATAATTGATACGTGCATTGTATTTTTTTTCACCACTTTCTCTTATAACCCCTTCGTTATTCAGGTGGTTGAGAGAAACATAGTAGTTCGATACATCAGATCCCCCTGACATACTGACTTGATGATTCTGAACAAGAGAACTTCTAAAAATAATATCCTGCCAATCGTATCCAGAACCCATAGCTGAAATTTCCGCAGGAGTTGACAACACATCGCCACCTCCTTCTACGTTAATATCACTCAGTACTTGAAGGTATTCTCCACCATTCAACATATCGACTCTTTCATTAACCGATTGAAATCCAAAATAGTTTTCGTAAGAAATTACCATAGCTCCACTTTTTCCTTTTTTGGTGGTGATTAAAACCACACCATTGGCCGCACGAGATCCATATATGGCCGATGCCGATGCGTCTTTCAGAACTTCGATAGATTCAATATCGTCGGGACTCAAAGCTGTAAGAGATCCTCCAGGCAGACCGTCAATTACGACAAGAACTTCGTTACTGGCGTTGATGGATCCTGCACCTCGAATTTTAATGTCTATTGCTCCCCCCGGTGCCGAGTCACTTTGACTGATGTGAACTCCAGAAGCTTTACCGTTGAGGAGTTGCAGCGCATTGGTGTTGGCTCCTTTTACAAAATCTTCGCTTTTAACTTGCACAATTGCCCCCGTCAAATCTCTTTTTTGTTGAGAACCATAACCGGTAATAACAACCTCGTCGAGCTCATTATCCGGTTGCAAACTAAAGTTGAAATCAGTTAAATCAGCTACTAAAACTTCCTGAGTTGCATATCCAACAAAAGAAATCATAAGTATTGCATTTTGATCTGAAACTTGAATAGAATAATTTCCATCAAAATCAGTAACGACACCATTGGTGGTGTTTTTTTCAAGTATTGTCGCTCCTGGGAGGGGTTGACCCTGCTCATCAGAAATTAATCCATTAACCTGTACTTGTGCATAGGCTACTAATTGAAACAATAAAATGAAAAACAAAATTTGAATGTTTTTTTTCATATTTATTTTTAGTTAATAATTTATTTGGTCATTAAATTTAGTTTATTTTTTATAATGTATAGTATTCACTTAAATAAAAAAAATGATCCATAAAAAATCGATCTCTAGAGGGGGGGGGTGGAAATCAAAAAGGAAGTTTTGATTTGGCCCTGTACATTTGGGCGGTTTGACTCCTTATGGTAAAAAAAAGTACGATTTTACCCCCACTCCCCTATCCTATCTTTCCGCTGTATTCGCAACGAGTTGGCAGCAAGGCTTGCTATGACTAATAAAGCTTTGTCTACTTTTGCTTCAAAAGGACAATACTCATGATCCTCATTTGCAGTTTTACCAAAAAGGGTTTGGAGTTGCTTCTCTAACTGTGGTAAAATGTTATTTTTGTTTTCGAACTTCTATATTAATGCTTAAAAAAACCAAAAACAATTCATATGAAAAAAATATTTTTTTTGGTTTTGTGGTGTTTGCCCTTGAATCTGCTCGCCCAAACCGATACCGATGATCTCAATTTAGCAAATCATATTTTAGAGGTCAAAGAGGAAAACATATTGCGTAATCCCGATTATCATAATTGGGGTTCATCCATTATCAAAGGTGAAGATGGGAAGTATCATCTCTTTTATGCTCAGATGTCAAAAGAAATTGGTTTTAAGTCCTGGCTTACCGATGGTATAATCTCTCACGCGGTATCCGATTCGGCAGCAGGCCCTTACGTTCATAAAGAGATTGTTCTAAGGGGTCGAGGACCAGGCTATTGGGATGCTTATACTGCTCACAATCCGAGGATTAAATTCTTCGATGGCCAATACTACTTGTATTACATCTCCACCAATACAGGCGATCGAGTACTTTCGTCCAAAGCCTTCGACCAAGCCAGAAATGGAGTGATAACCAATGAGTTTAGGGCACTTGTGCGAATGAATCAGCGCATAGGTGTTGCCGTTTCCAAAAGTATAAATGGTCCGTGGGAAAGGTTTGACCAACCTCTAGTGGAGCCTTCTGGTCCGATTGCCCAAATCACCTGTAATCCAGCGGTAGGCCAAAGACCTGATGGTGGATATATTATGATTGTAAGAGGGGATAAACCCCATGTAAAATATGCCAATGGAAAATGGCCAGACCACAACGAACTGATAAGAAGCCAGGCCATAGCCTTGTCGGATTCTCCAATGGGTCCATGGGAAATTCAACCCAAAGCGGCAGTAGGAAATTTAAATTCGGAGGATCCTGCCATTTGGTACGATACAAAAAGAAGGCGCTACTACGGGGTTTATCACGCCTTTGGCTATATGGGCATGATCACTTCTGATGATGGTATTAACTGGGAGAAAGCAAAAAATTACAAAGTATTGGATAAAGCTTTAAAAAAGGCCGATGGGACAGAAATATTGGCCAATAGGTTAGAGCGACCTTTTATTTATGTAGAGGATGGTGTTGCCAAAGTTATGACGGTTGCGGTACTCGAAAAAAACAAAAATTCGTATTCACTATTCATTCCTTTAGACTCCTCTACTCCTTAATTTTTAAAAATATAAAGATTTAGGGCAACCATCGAAATCAAACTATTTTCTTAAAGATGAGTTTTAAGAAAGACAGCTGATTCAAGATTTTTTTCTTTAAAATAAGGAAGAATCAGAATTTAAAAAAGCCTTGAAATTAAGCGAAATCGGTCGAAATTGATTAAAAAATGATCAAAAAGAGTGTGAAATTGACCGAAAATGGGTCGAAATTTAAAAAATTCAATCTTCAGAAAAGTCTTTAAATTTAATTCCATAACGATTGTAATCATTCCAAATTGCGCTTTCTGTATTCACTCATTTTTTGTTTTAAAGAGGAGTGCATTATTTGGGTCTCACACTTCAATTATTGGATGGAAAATTTTATGGTTTATTTTTTTTTAATTAATTACTATTCGAGTATTTAATTTTTATATTTGACTTTGGAACTTTTACTTTTTCTATAACCAAGTATTTATTATCAATTGTTGCATTTTTTAAAAAATATATTTACTATATTATTATTGTTTTTTGTGTCTTTTGTATTTGGACAACAAAACAATACACCCATCACTTATAATTTATCCGCCTCAACTCAAGTTAATACCGATACTAAAATTTACTTACCAGCCATTGATCCTAACAATGACGCTTTAACCTTTAGTATGGTTATTTCCCCTACCCATGGAACGGTAAGTATAACGGGAAACACCGCTGTTTACTCCCCTACTGCCAATTATGTGGGCTTTGATAGTTTTACCTACGCGGTCTCTGATGGAAGCTTGACCTCTTCTTCTTCAACGGTATCGATCTCTGTATTTTACAAGCACCTCTCATTAGGAAGACAGATCTCAGACCAAATTTCAGGAACCAGCAATTATGAATATTTTGGACACGCTGTTGCCATCAATCAAGATGCAAGTATCATTGCTGTCGGTAGCTATGGTAAAGACATAACTGTTGGCAGCACGAATCAGACAGACGCTGGGCAGGTGATCGTTTACCAAAAGCTTAGCACTACAGCCTCTGGTACCGTGAATTGGGTTCAATTAGGAAACCCCATTCAAGGAACCTCCTCCTCACAGAATTATGGTTATCAACTGGCCATGTCTCTTGATGGAAAGCGGATTGTTGTTAGGAATAAAGTATTCGAATATTCGGGGGGCAACTGGATCCAATTGGGTAACGATTTGTCATTATCCCCATCAACCAGTTCCAATAATTCTCTAGCGATGAATGTTTTCGGAAATGTGGTAGCTGTTGGTAACAATTCCTATGTTGAAATTTTTTCTCTGACCAACGGGGTGTGGAGTAGAAAAGGGCAAAGAATAGATCAAGAATCCAGTAGTGACTATAGTAATGTAGTGGATCTCAGTTATGATGGAAATACATTGGCTATTGGAGCCCATCAAAATGACGGCGGAGGAAGTAATGCAGGTCATGTTAGAGTGTATCATTATCAAGCTGATCTCTGGACTCAACTGGGTAGCGATATCGATGGGGATAGCAGTAGTGATTATTTTGGAAAAAGTGTTTCTTTAAACGCCGATGCCTCTATACTTGCTGTAGGAGCGTATCAGGATGACACTAGTGCCAATAATAATGAAGGTAGTGTTAAAGTTTATCAAAAAACAACTACCGCCTCTGGAACTATTCAGTGGTCACAACAAGGAGCCACTCTTCGTGGTTTTCAGAGCAGTTCTTATTTTGGTTATGATGTTTCCTTAGATGCCGAAGGAACTACTTTGGTTGCAGGAGCACAAAATGGGAGAGGCTATGCAGAAGTATTCAAATACGATGGCAGTGCTTGGGCGTCAACAGGAAAAAATATTGAAGGCTTAACCAGTAGCGAAAGTTTTGGAAATAGTGTAGCCATAAGTAAAGACGGAACGGCTGTTATTGTAGGAGGTCCAGATTATTCAAGTGCTAAGGGTGTTGTAAGGGTTTATGACATTATTGATTATGAAAATAATGCACCCACTGCATTAGCTCTTACCGGCGCTACCGAAAAAGACAACAGTGCGTCCATTTATTTAATAGGTACAGATCCAGAAAATGATCCTCTTTCATACAGTATAACTTCCTCTCCCACCCATGGAACAGTTAGCATTACAGGAAACACCGCTGTTTACTCCCCCACTACAAATTATGTTGGTAATGACAGTTTTACCTATACTGCCTCCGATGGAAGCTTGACCTCTTCCTCTTCAACGGTTTCGATCTCCGTATTTTACAAGCACCTTACTGCAGGAATACAGATCTCAGAACAAATTTCAGGAACTAACAATTATGATTATTTTGGACACGCTGTTGCCATCAATCAAGATGGAAGCATCATTGCTGCGGGTAGCTATGGTAGAAACATTACCGTTGGTGGTTCTAATCAGTCCGACGCTGGAGAAGTGATTGTTTATCAAAAACAAAGCAATACTGCCTCTGGCACCGTAAGCTGGGTACAGTTAGGAAATCCCATTCAGGGGGCTTCCTCCTCACAGAATTATGGTCAACAATTGGCCATGTCTCTTGATGGGAAGCGGATCCTTGTCAGGAATAAAGTATTTGAGTATACGGGCGGAAACTGGGTCCAATTGGGTAACGATTTGTCATTAGTCCCGTCAACCAGTACAAATAATTCTTTGGCGATGAATGTTCACGGAAATGTGGTAGCCGTTGGTAACAATTCCTATGTTGAAGTTCATTCTCTGTCCAACGGAGTATGGAGTAAAAAAGGGCAAAGAATAGATCAAGAATCAAGCAGTGATTACAGTAATGTGGTTGATCTCAGCTATGATGGAAATATCTTGGCTATTGGAGCCTATCAAAATGACGGCGGGGGAAGTGACTCAGGACATGTTAGAGTGTATCATTATCAAGCGGGGCAGTGGACTCAACTGGGCAGCGATATTGATGGGGATAGCAGTAGTGATTATTTTGGAAAAAGTGTTTCTTTAAACGCCGATGCCTCTATACTTGCTGTAGGAGCGTATCTGGATGACACTAGTGCCAATAATAATGAAGGTAGTGTTAAAGTTTATCAAAAAACGACTCCGTCCTCTATTGTTGAAGTAAACGTCACTGTGACTACCGGATCTGGCGGTGGAAACGCATATTTTCTAAATGGTGTTGAAAAAGATCAAATTAATTTAGAAAAAGGCAGAACTTATAGGTTTATCCAATCAGACAGCAGTAATAGCAACCATCCTTTTGCTTTCAGCACCACAAGTGATGGTCCACATAATAGTGGGACTGTTTACACTTCTGTTACTAGTTCAGGTACCCCAGGTACTGCTGGAGCTTACACAGAGATTACGGTGGATCAGAATCATGTAAGTTTATATTATTACTGTACCAACCACAGTGGAATGGGATCCAGTTTTACTTTAATAGAAACTACCACGCAATGGGTACAACAAGGGGCCACTCTTCGTGGTTTTCAGAGCAGTTCTCATTTAGGTTATGATGTTTCCTTAGATGCCGAAGGAACTACTTTGGTTGCAGGAGCACTCAATGGGACAGGCTATGCAGAAGTATTCAAATACGATGGCAGTGCTTGGGAATCTACTGGAAAACAAATTCAAGGCATAAACAGTAGCGAAAGTTTTGGAAGAAGTGTAGCCATAAGTAAAGACGGAACGGCTGTTATTGTTGGGGGTGATAATTATTATAATAGCCGAGGTATTATAAGGGTTTATGACATTGTTGATTATGAAAATAATGCGCCTAATCCTATTAGTATTATTACCGCCACAAAACAAAATAGCCAAAAAACTTTATATCTTTCAGGTACTGATCCTGATAACGACACTTTTACCGCTAGTATTACCAACCAGCCCCAAAACGGAACAGTCAGCCTAACTGGAATGAAAGCAATCTATATTCCAACTACTGATTTTGTAGGTGAAGATTACTTTACATTTAATTTATATGATGGAGAACTAAATAGTGCTGTTCAAACCGCAACAATCAATGTTTTTTATGATTATTTGACCAGTCCGAATCAAATTGGAAGTACGTTTGAAGGTTCTTCCAATAGTGATTATTTTGGAAGAGCAGTCGCCTTAAATCAAAACGGAGACATCGCATTTTTGGGTGCATCGGGAGTGGATACTACTACCAGCGATGGTTACACTTACAATGATATTGGTGAAGTTAAAGCCTATAAAAAAGAAGTTAATCCCCAAACCAATATCAACTCATGGGTCCAGATGGGTTCTACCATTAATGGTGCAACATCTAGCTTGCATTACGGTAAAAACATTGCGGTTTCACTTGATGGTAAAACCATGGCGATCAGAAACAGGGTTTATCGATTCATAAATAACGAATGGATTCAAATAGGTGGAGATCTTTCTATTGAACCAGATTCAACTAATTCATTGAGTATAAATGGTGATGGATCAAATGTTGTAATTGCCACCAGTTCGTATGTTGAGGTTTATGAATACATTGGTGGAAGCTGGATGAAAAAAGGCTCACGCATCAATCAAGAGGCAAGCAGCGATTATAGCAATGCTGTTGAAATCAGTTTGGATGGAAATGTTCTCGCTATTGGTGCTTATCAAAACGATGGGGGTGGAAACAATGCTGGTCATGTAAGGGTATTTTCTTATAATGGTGTGAACTGGGATCAAATTGGAGATGATTTGGATGGTACACCTCTAGATTTATTTGGGATCTCCGTCGCATTGAATTACGATGGATCTATACTTGCTGTTGGGGCACAAAATGATGATGTAGGATCATCGAATACTACCAATGAGGGCAGTGTCAAAATTTACCAAAAAACAACTACAGCCTCTGGAACCATTAGTTGGAATCAACTAGGGTCCACATTATTTGGTAATAGTAGCGATGGTAGTTATGCGTATGACATTTCTCTTGATGATGAAGGTAAAATATTAGCAGTAGGTGCTCACCAAAATGATCTGGAGTATTCCAATTCTGGCCAGGTATTCCTTTATCGCTACGAAAATAATGCATGGAACAGTTGGACCAATATAAACGGGCAATCCAACAGTGAATATTTTGGGGAAAATCTTGATTTAAGCGCCGATGGAACCTCATTAATCGTTGGTATGCCCAATAAAAACTCAAACCGAGGTGGGGTTAGAATTTACGATTTGGTAGATTATCTTAATGATGCGCCCAAGGCCATCTCGATGGTCTATAGCACCAAAGTGAATCAGACCAAACAAATCTCATTGATAGGTCTGGATCAAGAAGACAATACAATCACCTACACTCTGACTTCTACCCCTACCAGTGGGACGGTAAGTCAAACAGGGCAAACTGTTGTTTATACCCCAAATACGGGCTATCTAGGTGATGATCATTTTACTTACACGGTTTCAGACGGTACGTCAACCTCAAATTCGGCAACAGTTACAATCAATACTTTTTACAGTAACTTGGAAAATGTACAACAGATTGCCAACCAAATTTCGGGAACTACATCGAATGATGCGTTTGGATATTCAACTGCTATAAGCCAAGACGGAAATATTATCGCTATTGGAGATTCAACATGGGATCTGGTGGAAGGAAATACAACTACTTCCAATATGGGTGAGGTCATCGTTTACCAAAAAACAACTAATACTGCTTCCAATACTACTTCTTGGACTCCTATTGGCAATCCTATAAGAGGAGAAAATCAAAGTGATTATTATGGTCAAACGCTAGATATTTCACTCGATGGAAGCACCCTTATTGTAGGAGGGAATAGTAAACTTCAAACCTATAAATTCACGGGAGGAAACTGGTCAAAGTTGGGAAGTAGCATTTCTGCCCCTAGCAATAATCATAGGAGGATCAGTATTAATGCAGATGGTAGCCGTTTTATTGTTAGAAATAATGGAAATTATTCCGAGGTTTATCAATTAATCGGTGGTGGTTGGTCAAGGATTGGACAAAAAATAGCTGTTGAGAGTTTAGATGATGATTCTGTAAGTTCAGTCGCTATTAGTTTAGATGGAAAAACCGTTGCAATCGGTTCTCAAAATAATAACGGCGGAGGAAGCGATTCAGGGCATGTTCGTTTGTATAGCTATAACGGTTCAAGCTGGCAACAAATTGGTGCAGATATTGACGGAGCTGACACCAACGATAATTTAGGTAGTTCCGTTTCATTGAATGCTGATGGGTCGATTGTAGCAATTGGCGCCAAAAACGATGACAACCCAAATGGAGGATCCAACCATGGTAGCGTAAAGGTTTTTGAGAAAACTTTGACGGCTTCTGGAACCTATTCATGGACACTTCAGGGGACTACCCTTTATGGTTCTGTTAATGATTATTTTGGAACGAATGTGTTACTTGACGCAGCAGGGACATCCATGGCTGTAAAATCTAGTGTTGATGGACTGAGTCTTTTTGAATATAAAAACGATAAGTGGGAGTCTATGTCCAACAATGTTAAATTGTATGAATCCGAAAGAGGTTTTGGACTTAGTGGTGACGGATCAAAAATTATTATCGGGACTTCGGAACTGAATGAAAAAGGACCCGTAATCAGTTATAATATTTTAGATTCTACCAACGATGCTCCAACGGCTTTTGAGGTATTTGGGGCTTCAAAAATAAATTCTAATTCTACCATTTTACTGAATGCAACCGACCCAAACGGTGATCAATTGTCCTATAGTCTTACTGCTACTCCAACCCATGGAACGGTAAGTATTACTGGTAATCAAGCCGTTTACACTCCTAATAATAATTTTGTAGGAATAGATAATTTCAGCTATACTGCAAATGATGGTGAACTCACCAGTGCGGCTGTAAGTGCAACCATTCGTGTTTATTTTAGATACTTCCCCAATGCTGTTCAGGAAGGAACCACCTTTACGGGTGAAAATAATTATGATTATTTAGGGTCGGGAGTTGCCATGAGTCAAGAGGGAAATATTATTGCTATTGGTAGTGATAGCAAAGACATTACCGTTGGAGGTTCTAGTCAATCAGATGCTGGTGAGATCAAGGTGTACCAAAAACAAGTAAATACTGCATCAAACACCATGAGTTGGGTTCAAATGGGATCTGCCATTCAAGGAACAAGCTCCAGTGAGTATTTCGGGAGAGCTATGGCGATATCGGGAGATGGAAAAACGATTGTTACCCATCGGAAAGTTTATAATTATCAGGATGGTAATTGGGTTCAATTAGGAAATGATTTAAACATTACTCCCAATAATTATAACTCATTGGCCATGAGTAGTGATGGGAAAACTATAGCTTTAGGGAGTGGTGATTGGTCTTCTAATGTTAGAGTTTTTGGCTTAGTAGAGGGGCAATGGATTCAAGAAATTCTGATCAATTCAGAAAATGGAACATATGGTAATGTAGTGGCATTGAGCGATGATGGGAAAGTTCTTGCCATTGGAGTCACACAAAAAACCAACTCCGTAGGTTATTATGGTGGTCAGGTGCTGACCTATAGAAAAGAAAATGTAAAGTGGATTGCATTTGGTCAAGAGTTAAATGGGGATGTAAAGTCAGATCATCAATATTATGGAAGATCAGTTTCTTTAAATGCTGATGGTAGTATTCTTGCTGTTGGAGCAAATGAAGACGATGATCCTGATAACAAGGGTAATACTGGAAGTGTAAAAATTTATCAGCAAACCGTTCTGACCTCGGGGGCGGTTAGTTGGACCTTGTTAGGAGCTCCCATCTACGGTACAGACAGTGGTTCGCAGCTTGGAATGGACACCGCCCTCGATGACTCAGGACACACCCTGATCACGGGAGCCTATGGTAATTCGTTTGCCCAAGTATACAAGTATATTGACAATGCTTGGAAAGCAATAGGATCTAAAATTTACAACTACCATGGGAGCATTGATATAAGTGCCGACGGAACAAGAGCGATTGTTGGTTATCAAAGCTATTCGAATTATAAGGGAGAAGTGAAAGTTTGGGATTTGGTTGACGTGGTGAACGACACTCCAAGAGCCATAGATTTAGCTGTGGCCACTAAAAAGAACACCTCAAAAACAATAAACTTGATTGGCTATGATCCTGAAAACTCTGGCCTCAGCTTCACCCTTTTATCACAACCTCAAAATGGAACTGTAAGTAGTACTGAATCTATTGTAACCTATACCCCTACCACCGACTTTGTCGGAAATGATACTTTCACATATCAGGTAAGCGATGGACAATTGACCAGTGCGGTTGCAACGGTCACCCTAGTAGTCTTTTATGATTATCTGAGTAAACCAACAATAGTAGGGAGCGAGATAAAAGGATTATCTGGAAGCGACAATTTAGGAGAATCCGTTGCGATTAGCCAAAATGGTGATATAGCGATAATAGGGGTTCCTAATAAAGATATCAATACCTCTGACGGCTACAGTTATACCAATACCGGTCAAGTAGATGTTTATCAAAAAAACATCAATACTGCATCGAATACGGTCTCTTGGAATTTATTGGGCAGCAGTATCACAGGCCCAAACAGTAGCAGTAATTATTACGGTAGAGGTCTAGCTTCATCTGCAGATGGCAAAACAGTGGTGGTAAACAACAAAGTATTTAAGTTCACCAATGGCAGTTGGACACAATTGGGAAATGACTTAGAGCTTATCCCGAATTCCTACAATTCACTGAGTATGAACATTGACGGTACAGTAGTATCCGTAGGGACAATTTATTATGTTGATGTTTACGAACTTTCAGAAGGAACTTGGGTTAAGAAAGGACAACGAATCAATCAGCAAGCGAATGACGATTATAGTGATAGAGTCGGTTTAAGTTTAGATGGAAACTCTATTGCTATTGGTGCTTATCAAAATGATGTGGGAGGAAACAATGCAGGACATGTAAGAGTATTTACCTTCGACGGCTCAGGATGGAATCAAGTCGGTGATGACATCAAGGGAGGACCAAATGATCACTTAGGATATGCAGTAAGCTTGAACATAGATGGTTCAATCCTTGCCGTGGGTTCAATCCAAGATGATACCCCTGGTACCAGTAATGATGAGGGTAGTGTTTCTGTTTACAAAAAAACCAGCTCGGCTTCTGGAACCATAAGTTGGGTAAGGATGGGAGAAAATATTTACGGGAATCGCAATTCAGGACAATTTGGTCATGATGTTGCCTTGGATTCAGAGGGAGTAACCTTAGCAATAGGAAATCGTTTTGCTTATTCGCCCGAAACACAATCTGGAGAAGTTCAATTGTATAGGTTTTTAAATGGAGTTTGGACTTATTGGACAAAAATTGGTGGTAAATATTACGAATATTTTGGAGGCAGTGTTGATTTGAGTGACGATGGAACAACCTTAATTGCTGGAGGAACATACGATAAAGGTGTAGCAAGAATATACCAATTGGTGGATTATGAAAATGACGCTCCAATTTCACAACCTCTTACTGTATCCACCAAAACAAATCAACGAATATATATTCCCTTTTTGGGTTCTGATATTGAAAATGATCCTCTAGTTTTTAGCATTACTTCTAGTCCTACCAGTGGAGTGGTCAGTTTGACCAACAAGGAGGGAGTCTTTTATACCCCGAATTCTGATTATTTAGGAGATGACAGCTATCAATACAATGTAAACGACGGCTCTTTAGCCTCTTCCACTTCAACGGTTTCCATTAGTGTTTATTTTGATTATCTCCATAAACTAGAACCCATTGGGGAGGCTATACTGAATGACGGCTCCAATGCTTCAAATTATGATTACATGGGCAAGAGTGTTGCTATGAATACCGATGGTAGTATTATTGCCATTGGGATTCCTGATAGAGATGTTTCCAATGCTCAAAATGCAGGCAATAGCGCAGGTGAAGTTTTGGTCTATCAAAAACAAATAAATGTCGTTTCTGGAACAACCTCTTGGTCATTGCTCGGTAGTCCAATTCAAGGAAATACTCAATATATTTATTATGGTCAAAAAATTGCCTTAGCGGGCAATGGAAAAACCATTGTCGTAAATGATCGTGTTTTCAGACTGGTAAATGGAGATTGGATTCAGATAGGAGATCCTTTAACTAATCCAGATAATCAGAATTCGATTGCAATAAGTAATGATGGAAATACAATCGCAATTGGTTCAAACAATTGTTCCTCATTCGTAATCGTTTACAAATTCAATGGAATTGGGTGGGCACAAATAGGTGACCAAATAAATGAGAGCAACAGTTGTGATTATGCAAACTCAGTTGCATTAAGTTATGATGGAAATATATTGGCTATAGGGGCTTATCAGAATGATGGCGGAGCCAGTAATTCAGGTCAAGTAAGGATGTTTGAATACACATCAGGCAGTTGGAATCAATTGGGTGGAGATATTTATGGTGATTCCATTAATGATTATATGGGCTATAGTGTATCACTTAATGCGGATGGTTCAATATTGGCCGTTGGATCATTTGATGATGACAAACCCAACTCTACCAGTGATGAAGGTAGTTTGAAAGTGTTTGAAAAAACATCCAATGCCTCTGGAACCATCAGCTGGGTTCAAAAAGGAACTACCCAGTACGGAACTGGAAATGACTTTGGAATTCAGGTTGCTTTAGACGCAACTGGAACGATTTTGGTTGGTGGTGCCGATGGTTATGTTTCTGCTTTTGCATGGACAGGGTCTGAATGGAAACAATTTATTGATCCTGTGAATAAGGGGTCAAGATTTGGAAGGGCTATAGCGCTTGCTCAGGAGGGAACAAAACTAGTGGTTGGGCAATATGATTACGATAATGGAAAAGGTAGGGTATTTAATTATAATCTGGTAGATTATGTAAATGATAGTCCCGAAGCATTTCCTTATCAAACTGCCACTAAAAAAGGAAAAGCTGTTAAACTTTACCTTGGTGGTAGCGATCCAGAAAATCAATCCTTGACCTTCAGTATTGTTTCTCCACCACAAAATGGAACACTAACCGTTAGTGGCTCTATTGGTACTTATCAACCCAACAGTGGATTTATTGGAACGGAGCACATAACATATACTGCTTCGGATGGTACCAATACCAGTTCTGTGACTTCCATGGAAGTGGTTGTGTTTGATTCCTATCGATTGATCCCAAAGGCCAAAGGTCCAGAATTTGTAGGAGAATTTTCAGATGACAGATTTGGAAGTGATGTGGCCATCAATCAGACGGGTAATTTTATTATTGTAGGAGCCAAGGATTTTGATGGTTCAGACTACAGTACTGGTAAAAGTTATATGTATCAATTGAATTCGGGAACCTCAACATGGACAGTAGTTGGAAATCCCATTACTGGGACAAGCGGATACCAATATACTGGAAGAGCAGTCGCTACCAATGGAAATGGAAACATGATTGCTGTTTATAAAGACAACTGCTTGACCGCCTTTAAACTGGTTGGAGGTATATGGGAAAATAAAGGCTGTATCGGAAGCAATCCCAGAAGTCATAATGCACTTTCAATGAGTTACGATGGTAATACTGTTGTTTTAAGTTATGACAATAGAATTGAGGTTCGTCGATTGGAGGGAACTGAATGGAATCTTGTGGGTCAAGAGATTTATTTGAGTTACGATGATTACAGCGTTGATATAACGATGGATGGGTCTATGATTGTAATTGGAGATCCTACAAATGACGAAAGTTTGTTGGATGCTGGAGCCGTTAAAGTATATGAACTCATAAACGATCAGTGGACTTTGGTGGGTACCCCTATTTACGGTGAAGCAAGAAACCATAGAATTGGGAATTCTGTTGCATTCAATGCCGCGGGGGACATTCTTGCCATTGGTGGTTCTGGATACGATATTAGTGACGCTCAAACCGATGCGGGAGTAGTTTATGTTTATCAATTGACAAAAACCGCAACTCAAACGATATGGACAGCATTGGGAAGTCCAATTTATGGAGAACGGGATAGTCACTATTTTGGTAATGCTGTCAGTCTCAACCACATGGGTAATCTGTTGGCCGCTTCAAGTGAGCGTTATAATCCAGAATATCAAGATGGAAAGCTTAAGATCTATGCCCTCAGTGATGCCAACGAATGGGAGCTTTTGATTGATGGAATAAAAAGCGAAAACGGGAATTATGATGGGAGAAGCATTGCGTTGAGTGGTGATGGCACCACCTTGATTTTTGGGGCTGAAGAGGGAGATAAAGGTACCGTAAATGTGTTGAATCTTGTCAATAAAAAAAATAATGCTCCGATTGCAATTGCAAATGCCGCATCTACTTTAAGAAACGAAAAAACTACGATTACCTTAATGGGGTCTGATCCTGAAAATGACAACATTACATTTAATATAGTTCAACAAACCACCAGTGGAACGATCTCATTAGTAGGTTCAAAAACAACCTATACTCCAAATACTGATTTTGTAGGTCAAGACAGCTTCAGCTTTACGGCTAGTGATGGATCTAACGTCAGTTCGCCAACTATAGTACCGATAAGTGTATTTATGCGTTACAGAGACGTTCCAGCATTTGCAGGCGATAAAATAACAGGAACAGCTGATGGAGATGAGTTTGGAAATAGCGTTGCAATAAACGCAGATGGATCAGTAATTGCCGTAGGTGCTCATTATAATGACGATTTTCAAAGCAATGCTGGTCATGTCAAAATATATCAGCAAGAAAACGGTGTATGGACCCAAAAAGGAGCGACTCTAAAAGGAAAAGGTACGAATTGGTACTTTGGTAGGTCTGTTCAACTCAGTGGAGATGGAAATGTATTAATGGTAGAAGAAGATGGAAGAGGTAGTTGTTGTTCCAACCAATACATATCTCTATACCATTATGTAAATTCAGCATGGGTCCCTATGGGGCAAGATTTAATTAAAAGAAATGGTGAAGCGTTCTTAAGTCAGGATGGTCAGACTGTTGCTTTAGGCTCTTCGGCTCAAAACTCCGATAAGGGTGAAGTCACAATTTACAGATTTAATGGTACCCATTGGGGGGCTATAGGTTCTCCCATAAAAGGAGTGAGTAATAATGAATATTTAGGAAGATCTTTGGCTCTCTCGGCCGACGGAAAACGAATCATAATCGGAGCTAGTGGATTTGACAACTCTGGAACTGACGAAGGTAAGGCTTCAGTTTATGAACAAAAAGGTGCCAATTGGGTGAAAATTGGTAATGACATAATGGGGAGCCAAAACAATGATTCTGTAGGAGAAAAAATTACTATTAGTAGTAATGGTGAAGTAATTGCTGTTTGTTATAAAAATCAAAATGCAGTAGGAGTCTATGAACTTATTAATGGAGATTGGGCACTAAAAGGAACCCTATTCACACAAATCAATGAAAATAATAATTTTAATGATTTTAAGATGTCTCTCGACAGTGAGGGAGACATTCTCTCTATAGCCCTACCTTATTCTTCGGCTGGAATGAATCAAACAGGAGAAATAAAACTTTTCTCTTACGACGGTTCGAGTTGGGAAAGAAAATTATCCATCAAAGGAAATCGTTCCAACCAGAAACTAGGAGAGTCCATGGCCATCAGTCAAGATGCTATAAAATTAATCATCGGTGAAAAAAATGATCCTGATTCCACAGCAGGCTCTGTACAAGTATATGATCTTCCCCAATACCAAAACACACCTCCTTTGGCATTTAATGTGATAGGGGCTACAGAGAAAAATAAAACAACCAAAATTTATCTACTCGGTAAGGATCCCGACATGTCAGCTATCACTTTTGAGATAGTAGATTCACCCTCTAGTGGCACTGTCAGCCTAAGCGGAAATTATTTGACCTACACACCCACACAAGACTTCATAGGAGCAGATTCTTTCTCCTACCGTTCTTTTGATGGTGATGCATACAGTTCCATCGCCTCTGTTACGGTTGATGTTTTCTTTGATTTTCTTAATGATCAGAAGTTAATTGGAACCCTTGCCAGTATTTCTGAGGGAGCACAAGGGGGATATTCGGTTGCTTCAAACAACGACGGTTCTATCGTCGTAATAGGATCGCCTAAGGAAAATGGACCAGGTGCAGTCTATGTTTACCAATTTGTAAACGATGCATGGGTCTCAATGGGATCGACTATTAATGGCAGTAATTCTAATGAACGCTTTGGTCATGCGGTTGATATTAATGCTCAAGGGAATAGAATTGCTATTGGAGCCCCCAGTAATGATAATAATTCCAACAACTCTGGAAGGGTTATGGTGTATGAATTGATCAATGGACAATGGCAACAAAAAGGTTCCACCCTCAACGGAACATACAACAGCAACCTTGGACATACCGTAGCGATAAATGCTGTTGGTGATGTCCTCGCCGTAGGTGCACCGTATTATGTCAACAATAATATTTATAACGCAGGACTGGTTTCAGTTTATAATTTTAAAAATGATCAATGGGAAAAAATTGGATCTGATATTAAGGGAACTATAAACGATGAAAGGCTGGGGTATTCCTTATCTATAAGTGACTTGGGAGACATTATAGCTGTTGGATCCCCGTTTTATTCAACTGAAAATTACGGTAGAGTACAAATTTTTGAGAATCAAGCTAAATCTTGGATTCAAACCAAAAGTTTTGGTGGCAATAACGAAAATCAATACATGGGGAATGCTATCGACCTCAACAGTGATGGTTCCATCATTGCAATAGCCTCTTATAAAGGAAATGGCAATCAGAGTGAATCTGGTTTTATAGAAGTATTTCATAAACAAATGACCAATTGGAACCAGCTGGGGGGAAGAATTAATGGTTCAACCTTTGAAGACCAATTTGGTTTTGCAGTTTCAATCAGTGACAATGGAGGTATGGTTGCCATTGGAGCCAATAAAAGTGATAGTTCGAATATTGATAGTGGTCATGCCAGTGTTTACCAATGGGATGAAAATAGTTGGACTGTAGTAGGCAATCAAATCAATGGAAATAACCTACTGGATAACTTTGGAAGCAGTGTTTCCTTAAGTGATGACGGTAGATATCTGTTTACTGGAGCTCCCAAAGAAGATACCGAAATTAAAGATGTAGGGGTGGTTTCTGCCCATCAACTTTTTACCAACGCGTCTTTCCTAGCTGTTTCAATGACCGTAAGTGGATCCATGAATAAGGTAATTACGGGAACACTTTCTACCACTGGTATTGTTGCTGATTTTATTTACTCCATAACTGTAACCCCAACCAGTGGTACTGCTACTGTTACAGGGAATCAGTTAAGGTATATACCCAATACTGATTTTATAGGTGAAGATCGACTTATCTATGTTTCTAAAGCAAATGGTTTGAACAGTGAAACCGCTATCGTTAAAATTATTGTTCAACAAGGGGCAGACAACTCCCCTCCATTGGTAACCTCCCAATCGGTATCGGTTACAGAACAATCATCGGTGACCATAACACTCGATGCAACGGATCCCGAAAACGATGATCTGACCCTAGAAATTATTCAGCCAAAATATGGATTTGTAACTTTCGTCTATGGGGTTGCTTCAAGCACTTCAAGTGCTTCTTCCACCCTTGTATCCTCAACTAGTGCATCGTCAACAAATGTAAGTTCTACTACCAGCAGTTCAAGCACTTCGAGCAATACACAAACCAATACATCGACAGGACAACAATCACCAACTCTGGTTTATCCATTTCAGGTTGTTTATACGAGTACATCAGATACCGCTACTTTTGATACATTCCGATTTATTGTTAACGATGGGGAGTTCAACAGTTTGTTTGGAGTAGTATCGATCACCATAATTCCATTGAATGATCCACCCGTAGCTTACGATCAAGTGGTAAATGAGGTTCCTGAAGAAACTCCAAGAAATATAGTTTTAGAAGGATTTGATCCTGAGGGAGTCGATTTAACCTATACCATCAGTCAGCCTAGCAATGGAACAGCAGTCCTCAACGGAAATATAGTCACCTACACAAGCGGATCTATAGACCAAGTTACCGCATACGATCAATTCACCTTTACTGTAAATGATGGATTAATAGACAGTCAACCTGGAACAGTAAGTATTTCATTATATGCTACCAATAAACCTCCTGTGGCTAATAATATTGAAGTAAATGCAGAGGAACAACTTGAGGTCGTTATTCAATTAGTAGCCACAGATACCGACAGTGACACCTTGGTTTACGCTTTAGCAACAATGCCCCGATATGGTACCATCATCATCAATGGGAGCACTGTGACCTACGTTAGTAATTCTGATACTGCTCAAGAAGACAGTTTCACCTTTACCGCTTTCGATGGTGAATTCTACAGTAATCAAGGAGAAGTGAAAATATATATTAAGCCTCTAAACGACCGGCCTGAGTCTGGAAATCAAGATCTATTTATAGACATTAATGGCGTTGTAAATTTCAATTTATATGGATTTGACCAGGATGGGGATGCTTTAACCTTCCTCATTGTTGATGCTCCAAAGTATGGAAGTGTAAGTTTAACCGCAACTGAGGGCACCTATACCAGCAGTGGATCATTGTTAGAAGACAGCTTCACTTATGTAGTGAACGATGGTACTGATGATAGTGAAAAAGGGACGATTACTATTTCTTTGGACACCCGTAACATCAAGGGCGAAGACGTTATAAAACCTTTCAATTTCATGTCCGCCAACAACGATGGTGTTAATGATGAATTTGTTATTGCAGGAATCAACCTCTTCCCCAATAATACCCTTTACATATTCGATGTGAGAGGTTTGGAAGTATATAAGCAAATCAACTATGGGGAAAGTGGAGAACTGTTTAAAGGGTTTTCGAATCTCAATGGATCTGAGTTACCCAATGGGGTGTATTATTTCCTTTTGGAGTATAAAGATACGGATGGGGCCATTAAAACAAAAACTGGATTTATTCAACTCTTGAGGTGATGAAAAAATATATCATTTTATTATTTTTACCATTAAGCCTACTGGGGCAGAGCATTGACATAAGCTTTGCTTCTCGGATGTTCAATCCCTCTGTCATCAACCCAGCTGCGGCAGGTTTAATCAACCAAGGCAATTCTGGGATCTTTGTTGAACATCAATCTAAGTATGTTGGCCTTGATGGTGCCCCTTCAATGTCGAATGTTGGATACAATGGACGAATTTTTTCAGAACAGTTGGGATTTGGTTTAAATTTTAACAATGATAATGTTGGTGCTGTTTCAAAATTTAGATTTGCCACAGATTTGTCCTACAAGATACAAGCTTCTGCACTCTATAGTATTTCCTTTGGCGTAAAAGGCGGGATTTCAAAAAATGATTTTGATGTAACTAAATTAAGTGTGTTGAATCCATCGGATCAAAGCATCATTGATCAATTCAATCAAAATATCATTTACGATTTCTCGGTCGGATTTTTTATTTACTCCCAAAACTTCTTTATTGAGGCTGCTATCCCCCTCTTGAGCAACGAAAACTTTTTTTCGGTAGCAGACTCCAATTCCATCCAATTGCAGCCTGAATATATTTATACCTCTGCCGGCTTTAAATTATTAGCCGATCGGGAATTTCAAGTGATACCGTCTGTTGCTTTTTTTAACGGTAAAAATTTAGAATTTTCAAAAGAAGCTTCTATCATGGCAATGACCCCACAATACTTTTTTGGTACCTCTTATCGGTTTGATTCTCATTTCTCCATTATTGCGGGTTTAAATCTGTTGGACACCTTTACAATAGGCTATACTTACGAAAGTATTGTCTCTTCTCTAAAGCCCACGATTAAGAACTCGCATGGAATTTTCTTAAAACTCAATTTCGGTGCTCTAGATCCTGTGAACGTAAATTTAGTTTCACCAAGATTTTAATATGAAAAACAACTTATTTTTAATTGGTATATTGATATACGCCTCCTCATTTGGACAGGTCGAACGTCAGTTGATTAAAGAAATTGAAAACAGTCCCGGAGACTATTTGAAAACATTTAATCAAAATTCAAGTTTTTCCGATTATGCATTTAGAATGTTTGGAAACGAACAATACATCGTCAGAGAAGATAAAAGAAACAATGGTTTAGCTAAGCTTTATTTATTGGTTGGTTCCGCAGGTCCATCACTTGTCTTTGATGATGAAGAAAGTCATTATGCCGTTCCAGCTTTGAGTTTTGATGGTAGCTTTATGTATGTGAGTAAAAGTGATTTAAGTAAAAAAAATAAAAAAGGAAAAATCAATCTATCCATTGCCTTGTATAAAAGAACAAGAAAAGGATGGAAAAAAGCTACTAAAGCCGATCAGCTTAGTATTGAAGGATACAATTTCACACACCCATTTTTAAAGGACGATACCTATCTTTATTTTTCCAGTGACCAGCCAGGAGGCTATGGTGGAATGGACATATACCGAATGGATATTACTACTCCCAAGTCGGTTCCTGAAAATTTAGGTCCTGTAGTCAATTCTAAAAAAAATGATCTATTTCCATTTATTGACCAAGAAGTTTTATATTTTTCATCAAATGGCCATAGTAACAATACAGGATATGATTTATTCAGTATCGCTATAGAAGAAGAAGATCAAAAAATTGAACCATTAGAAATGCTCAACAGCCCTAAGGACGACTTTGGATATGCTGAATATGACAACACAGTATATTTCAGTTCCAATAGAGAAAAAGCAATGAGTGATGATATTTTCCTTTTTGATAAGAATCGTTATATCCCTCCCAAAAAAGAAATTTCTGGTTTTATAAATTCCGAAGAAGGTGTTGTTGGAAATGCTTTAATCATGATACAAAATCCCGATCAATCCATTTTAGCAGCCGCTTATTCAGACGATAAAGGATATTTCAAATTTTCATTCGAAAATCAACAGTTAGAGAATAAAAAAATGCAAGTCATTAAAGAGGGTTTTGACAATTTATCTTTAGCCTTGATCAATCCCATGAACGAAAACATAGCGATGAAATCAAATTCATCTTTTTCCGTAAGAAAAGATATGGCTGAAGTCGTTCAAAATAATACCGTTCCAACTTTTTCATCGGTAAAGAAAGAAGACATTAAAAAAAAGACTATAAAAACCGCAGTAAAACGAACTCAAAAACAGCTTCCTCAATCCTTAACATCTCCTAAAACCCAAAAATACAATGTAATTGTAGGATCTTTCAATACGGAAAGAAATGCGAAAAAATTTATAGGAAACAAGCCTTGGGAAATCCTGTTGTCTAAAGGTAATTACAGAGTAAGTGCCTTAAGCACGGATAGTTCAAATTTGGCCAGAAATGAGCTCAAAAAAATACGTCAAGAGATTAAAGACGCTTGGCTTTTAATCCAATAACCCCGTTCAAGTAGGTTTGTTTAAACTCTTTCCATTCCTCACCATTTTCATTTTTTATGAAGATTTTATTTGGATCATTAAAATCTAAAAATCAACATAGGATGGTTTTCCTAAAAATCAATTTCGAGCAATATCTTCAATGATCATAGGCGCGTGTTCTCTTGAATTTTCGATAAACCATTTATTGGTTTTAAGCCCCCCACAAACCACTCCGGCCAAATAAACCCCTTCAGCATTAGATTTCATCGTTTTGGGATCATAAACAGGGGTTCGAAATTCATCTTCATGAAATTTTACTCCTAAGCTTTCCAAGAGTTCAAAATTGGGTTTGTAGCCCGTCATGGCCAGAACAAAATCGTTTTTAAGGGTTTTCTGACCCTCAGGCGTTATGAAATGGACCTCCGTTTCAGTGATTTTCTCAATTTTTGAATTGAAATGGGCTATAATACTGCCTTCCTTGATGCGGTTTACGATATCGGGTTTTGACCAATACTTAACATTCTGACCGATTTCGGCTTCTCTTATGACCATGTTCACACTTTTTGCACCTTTTCGATATAATTCTAATGCCACATCTACTGCAGAATTGGCCGAACCCACTACTACCACGTTCATTCCAAAAAAGGGATGGGCCTCCTTGAAATAATGTAAAACCTTGGGCAATTGTTCTCCAGGAACATCGAGTAAATATGGAAAATCATAAAATCCAGTTGCAACAATTATTTTTCTACAACGGTAGGAACCTTTGTTGGTGATCACCTCAAAAAAATCCCCTTCTGGAATGACCTGAATAATTTGCTCATATAGCCTTAGTGGCTGTTTCCAATGAGTCGTTACCCTACGGTAATACTCTAATGCTTCTGATCGGGTGGGTTTTGGATTATGAGATATAAAGGGTACTTCTCCAATTTCGAGCTTATCTGATGTGGAAAAGAAAGTCATATTCATGGGATATAGGTACAAAGAATTGACCAGACACCCCTTATCAAAAATCAAGTGATCCAAACCTTTTTTTTGAGCCTCAATTCCACAAGCCAACCCTATAGGACCTGCACCAATGATAATGATATCTTTAATTTTTTCAACCATATGATATTTTAGGAGCTTAGATTTAATGTTCCGCCCTAAATTTATTATATTTAAATAAAGATCAACAATATACTTCCTTGAGATTAATAACAGATAGTGTAAAATTATGAAAAACCTACTTTTAAGTACGAAATCCTTTCTACCTGAAACTTCCTATATTATTCTTCGTTTTTTCACAGGAGTAATGATGTGTTATTATCATGGATGGTCAAAGCTAATTTCAGACAGTGAGCGTTGGGAACAGCTAGGAAATAGCCTGACCCAATGGATCGGATTTGATGCGCTCAATGTTCCGCTTGGTTTTATGGCCGCTTTTTCGGAATCTATTGGTGCCCTATTCATTGCATTTGGATTCATGACACGTCCCGCAGCCTTGTTATTGGGTTTTACTATGTTGGTGGCTAGCTCTAAAAAACTTTCAGAAACTGGAATCGAAGGGAGCGAGATGCCTCTACTATTTCTTATGCTGAGTTTGGTAATTTACCTCAAAGGTTCAGGGAGGTTGGGCTTAGACCGTTTATTATTTAAAAAATAGTCTAAAATTCTCGCTCGAATCCTTTAAGAAAAACATTGGCTTTACTTTCTTTAAATGCGGCTTTTTCACTGTCCCAGTGTAGGGTTTTATTGGGAAACCTTCCAGCGATAACACCCAATAAAATGGTTTCTGTCAATCGTGCAGCATAAGAAAAAGGAGCCGAAGCTTTGTCTCTACCCAAACAGGCATCCACAAATTGATGGTAGTGTTTGGGAGCATCTCTTTCATAGTCGTTTATTGTAATTCCCAATTTACCTTCTGGATCGTATTTTTTTACGTCAATTTCTTTGTATTCACCCTTTACAATCAAACGAGGTGGCTGCATAAAGTGGGGTAAAAGTAATCTTCCTTTTTCGCCAATAAACATGGCTCCTTGTAAAGGTAATTTATCTTTATTGGGCAATTTGAGTTCTTTATTGGGCTTGGGTGCTCCTTTTCCATCATGCCATATCCATTTAAATTTTTCGGTGGTGTAGGGTGTACCAGGGAAAGTATAAACCACTTTATTAATTTCTGGATAACCAAATCCATTGGGTTTTCTGCAAGTATTTTTAATGGTATTGGGTACATCCAAGGCCAATGCATTATAGGGCGTATCAAAAATATGAACCCCCATATCGCCCAGGGTACCACAACCAAAATCGAGCAATTTTCTCCAATTCCCAGGATGGTAAACCTTATCTTTAAAAGGACGTTCCTCTGCTGTTCCCAACCATAAATTCCAGTCCAAATGAGAAGGTATAGGATCACTGCCACTGGGTTGAGCACCGTCATATCCCCAATTTTTGGGAGACCAAGCCCTTACACGGCTCACCTTTCCGATGATTCCAGACTGAATCAAAAGAGTTGCCAATTTATAATCATAAAAAGAGTGAACCTGAATTCCCATTTGGGTGATTAGATTTTTTTCTTGGGCAATTTTCTGCATGGCACGAACTTCTGACACATGATGAGCCAAAGGCTTCTGACAATAAACGGGCTTGTTCATTTCCATAGCCATTATGGAAGCTGGAGCATGAGTATGGTCTGGCGTAGAAACCACTACAGCATCTATATCATTGCTCATTTCTTTGAGCATCAGCCTGTAATCCTTGAAAGTTTTAGCGTTGGGAAAACTCTTACTGGCTTTTGAAATCGCATTGGAATCCACGTCACAAAGCCCTACCACTTCTACATCGGGATGTGAAGCAATCGATGCTAGATCGGCTGCCCCCATTCCTCCAACGCCTATATGGGCAGTTCTCAGTTTGTTTCCTGTTTTGACCATGGCCGAAATCGATTGCGGAATAAATGCAGTCGAAGCTGCTACTATTGATGTTTTTAAAAAATCTCTTTTTTTCACAATTGAGGGTTTAAAGTTTTTTTATTTTTATGTTTCTAAAGGACAGATTGCTGCCATGATCTTGGAAGCCTATGTATCCCGTTTTGAATTTACCATAATCTGGGGCATTATTCCACTTACCTGAATTTCTTCTTTCGTACCAATCTTCCGACCAAGGCACAAAACTCAGTACTTTTTTACCATTGAGCCAATGTTCTACTTTTTCTGGGGTAAATACAATTCTGCTGCTGTTCCACTCTCCAGGGGGATAAAGTGTTTTTTGAAGGGTATCGGGTACATGCATGGCATAGTCGGCGGCTGTAAGTTGCCAATCCTTAAGTTCATAATTGTGGATTTCGGCATAATTTTCATCATCCAAAAGTTGGTATTCTGGTGCTACTACGGGGGGTCCGTCGTAGCCCTCCTTGAGGTGATAAAATATACCGCTATTTCCTCCTTTGGGAATGTTCCATTCTACATAAAGTTCAAAATTTTCAAATTCCTCAGCTCCATAAATAATGTCTCTACTCCCTTTATAGTCATAATCTTCCTCTAAAATTTGGGCAGTAGTGAAGGTCAAAATACTATCAACGATTTTCCAGCCTGGAGGCATTTGATCTCCGTTGTAGGCCCTCCAGCCATCCAATGAAGTACCATCAAATAATGTCATCCATTGACTGGATTTTTTTTTGGGCTGTTGGGAACAGGCCAGTAAACTTAGTAGTAATAATGATAAAATATTAATTTTCATAACTTGAAATTTATTTTTATAATACGATTTCTAATGGAGGAGTATTTTTCCAATTTCCGCGGGTAAAGTCGGGGAATTGCTGAGGGGCTCCATCTTGTTGAATGGATTTTCCGCTTAATTCGGTTACTGCGCTCCAAAATGCTCCCTCGTAAACGTTTTGATCCATAGGAATTCCTTTTTCTAAACATTCTACTATACGGAACATCATGATACCGTCCATTCCGCCATGGCCACTGTTTTTGGATTGTTGATTAAGTCTTTTGTAAAGCGGATGATCGTATTTCTCATATACTTTTTCAAGGTCCTCTCCCTCTACCCAATGGTGGTGGTCTTTGGTGATGCCCTCTACCCCACCTTCTAACGCAATACGGGTAGGGAATCCAGCGAGGATTCCTGTGGTCCCTTGAATCAAATTGTGACGGGTGTAGGGTCTTGGACTGGTTTCATCCCATTGGACCATGATCGTTCTTCCCAATTCTGTCTTAATGAGAGAAGTATTGAGGTCGCCATTGCGAAAATCCAACTGATTCCATTTGTGATCTTGAGGATAATTTTTTTCGGCATATAATTTCCTACCCATAGCAGGTGTAGAAAAAGACACCAGACTTTTAAAATTATCTTCTTGTCTCGCCAGACTCATATATTGAGCTACTGGACCTAATCCGTGAGTAGGATAAAGATTACCCTTGCCGTGAGCATAATGTGGGGTTCGCCAAGATCCAGTTCCACGTTCCACTTGATTCATCTGCCCTCTTAATTCATGAATATAAGCCGCTTCGGCATGCAGAAGTTCTCCAATAAGTCCTTGACGACACATATTGAGGTACATCAACTCAGTCCTGCCATAATTGACATTTTCCATCATCATGCAGTGTCTTTGGGTTTTTTCGGAAGTATCAACTATCTCCCAAAGCTCTTTGAGAGTAACTCCTAAGGGTACCTCCACAAAAGCATGAGCCCCTTGTTTCATGCTTTCAATGGCCATAGGGGCGTGATTTGACCAATTGGTGGAAATAAAGACGACATCGGGCTTGACCTCCTGTAGCATGATTTTCCATTGATTTTCATCCCCCCAATAAGTAGCCACATCAGAATGACGAGAACTTTCAGTTGATTGCTTTATCCCTTGTAATTTTTCTTTAACATTCTCTTCATAAAGGTCGCTGATGGCCACCACTTCGGTTCCAGGAAGACTCGCGAAAAATTTTAGATGACCTCCTCCTCGACTTCCAACCCCGATAAAAGCAGCTCTCACCTTGGTAATTTTTGGAGCGGCAAAGCCCCCCATGTATTTTCCTCCCGAGGAGGCTTTTGGGCCCGTCTCCTCCTCACAATGTGTCAGGAGTGATGCTGTTGCTAGAGCTGCCGTAGAAAGGCTTGTTTTTTTTATAAAATTGCGACGATCTAATGACATAGTTTTAAAATTTATAGATGTTAAATTACAAAAATCAAATGGGACTACTTTTCATGTGTACTATTATTTAAATTGAATCATCATTTATAAGATCCAATGAGTAGTTTCCAAAGTCAAAAATAGAGCGAAGTTCGGTTGGAACCTCAACGGACTCCTGATTTTCCACTGCTCCAAAAAGGTAAACCTTTTCTAGGGCCGAAAAAGTAAACAAGGCTTGCAGGGCGCTTTCTGTAACAGAAGTCATTACCAAGTTGATTTCTTTAAGATGCCCGTGATCTCTCAATGATTCAATACCATTTCCATGGATAGCAGTATGATCTAGTCTAAGAATGGTCAAATTTTTTAATTCTTTCAAAACCTCAAAAACCGAATCTGTGACTTGAGTATGACCCAGATCCAAATCTACTATATTTTCTTTCGCCAGTAAAAGTACATGGGCATTTTGATCATCAAAATCAGGAATATTAATAGCCGAAATCTTGAGTAAATTGGAGGTTTTGTAAAGAGGAGCAATCTCTAAGCCCTCTGCTTTTATGGAATCTACTGTAGCTTTATTAAGGGTTTCGAGTTCTATATTGGGGTAGATTCCCGTCTCATCTTTTGGAAAAAAGGAATTAAAAAGCTGCTGAGATACTCCTAAATCTGAAATTGTGGTGGATTCGGGTGCTCCTGATTCAACCCATTGAGCAATTAATTTTATTTCTGCTTTTGTTAATTGGATTTTGGCCTTAGGGGGCATGTGTTTTTTTTCATCTCTCGGCAGATTAATTCTCCTGAGAATTTCACTTTCATCGGTCTTAGCAGAAGAAATGATTAAACCCTCTTCTCCCCCATCCATAATGCCTTTATAATTGTGGAGCAGCAGTTTTCCTTTGGTCTTTTTGGGGTTGTGGCAACTCACACATTTTTGATTCAGAATGGGTTGTATCACCCCAGAGTAAAGAGATAACTCTCGATACGATTCGGGGTTAAGAAGGAGTTCTCTGGAAGGAATTTCCATACCGAAAGCTTCTTTCAATCCCTGAGGAAGGGGTTCTGTTAAATGATCTTTACCATGAGTAAGGTTTCCACCAAGGTGACCTGTAATCAACAAAATGAAAAGCAATGAGTACCCCAGAAATTGTTTTGAAAACGTAGTGAACGGTTTGAAATCTCTCAATTTTAAATACATTAAAAATGAAAAAACAAATGTCAATACTCCCAAAATCAAATGAGCTCGTACTTCCTCCCAAGGATACCCCTCACGAGCGTATTGAACCGTACCTGTAAGTACAGCTATCAAAGAGGAAAAAGTAGCCCAAAAAAAGATAAAGCAAGTAATCTTTTGGTACTTATCTTGAGAACGATCTAAAACTAAAATCATCAAACCCATTACTAAAAATCCAATGGGAAGATGAACGATTAGGGGATGTAAACGTCCCAAAAGATCATAGAGGAATTCCATTGTTTTTGTCCGTCAGTTGATGAATAGAAATCATTTAGGCCAAGATTTCGTTGATTACGTTGCCCGATACGTCAGTCAGTCGGAAAGGCCTTCCTTGGAAATCGTATGTAAATTGTTCATGGTGGAAGCCCAAAAGGTGCAAAATAGTGGCTTGGATATCATGGACAGATACACGGCCTTCAACGCCCGAATATCCTATTAGATCTGTTTTTCCATGTACGGCGCCTTTTTTGATACCCCCACCAGCCATCCACATGGTGAATGCGTCTCCTTGATGGTCTCTTCCCGGTGAGTTTTGAATCCCAAGACGATTTTCCCACATGGGCGTACGGCCAAATTCTCCTCCCCAAACAATAAGGGTTTCGTCTAACAATCCTCGTTGTTTGAGATCAAGAATCAAGGCCGCAATGGGGCGATCCGTTGCTTTACATTTTCTCAAAAAGCCCGAATCCAAAGCTTCACCAGGGCTGGCACCGTGTGAATCCCATCCCCAATCGTAAAGCTGTACAAATCTAACGCCTTGTTCAACCATTTTTCGAGCCAAGAGACAATTGTTTGCAAAGGCTTCTTTTCCAGGTTGAACACCATACATTTCCTTGATGGCCTCTGGTTCATTATCAATATCCATTACCTCAGGAACAGAGGTTTGCATTCGGTAGGCCATCTCATATTGATTGATTCTTGTGAGAACTTCAGGGTCGCCGAATTCTTGATATTCTTTAAAATTAATATCATTGATGGATTCCAAAACTTTCTTTTTTAGATCTCTGCTGACTCCTTTAGGATCTTTTAAATAAAGTACGGGATCTCCTTTGGAACGACAGTGAACCCCTTGGTAAACCGAAGGAAGAAATCCACTACCCCATACACTCTTGCCAGCATCAGGTGTTCCACCAGAGGTAAGGACCACAAAGCCCGGTAAATTATTATTTTCAGAACCCAAACCATAAGTCACCCATGACCCTATACTCGGTCTGCCCACTCTAGGGCTCCCAGTGTACATGAGCAATTGTGCAGGCCCGTGGTTGAATTGATCCGTATGTACTGCTTTGAGAAATGCAACCTCATCAATTATTTTCTTAAAATGAGGGAGGTGATTCGACACCCAATTCCCAGAGGCTCCCTCTCGCGAAAAAGTGGCTTGAGGACCCAACATATTGGGTACGCCTTGAATAAAAGCAAACTTTTTACTGTCGAGCAATGACGGAGGACACGGTTGGTTGTGCAGTTTGGCCAATTCGGGTTTGTAATCAAATAATTCCAATTGAGAAGGTGCACCCACCATATGAAGGTAAATGACACTTTTAACCTTGGGTAAAAAAGGAGCCGGCAATGGCGCCATTGGGTTCAAGGATCTATCGGTGATATAGGCAGGGATCTTGGGGCTCCCAGTACTGCAAGAATTTAAGAAACCTCCTAAAGCCAACCCCCCCAATCCCAAGGTACAATCTTTGATGAAATGTCTTCTGCTGTTGTAAAGCGCTTCAATGGATCTTTCTTCAGCTAATAATTTTTTTACTTTATCCATGGGTTAAAAATTCATCTAAATTCATAATGGCATTGGCAATAAGAGCCAAAGAGGCTGTATTAATGTCTATGATTTGTTGGAGCCCAAAAAAATCATCCAACTGTTGCGGATCTTCTTTAAAGGTTTTTTTAGCTTCCTCATATAGGGTCAAAAGCGACTTGAGTTTATCTTCTTCGGGGACCCTTAAAGTTGCTTTCTGGTACATATCACTGATGGCCACTTTTGCTTCTTTGTTGCGATGGGTTTTGGCAAATTGCATCGCGGCTTCTAAGTATACTGGGTCGTTCATCGTAACCAATGATTGAAGTGGAGTATTGGTAGGAGAACGCCTCACCAAGCAAACTTCTCTGCTACCGGCATCAAATGCCATCAAAGAAGGATAGGGACTGGTTCGTTTCAAATAGGTATAAATGCCTCTTCGGTACTTGTCTTCACCTTTACTCGTCTTCCATAGGTTGCCCAAATAGGCATGTTCCCATATCCCATCGGGTTGAGGAGGCATTACCCCTGGGCCGTACATTTTATCACTCAACAAACCCGAAACGAATAAAGCTTGGTCTCTAATTTCTTCTGCGGTAAGTCTCAGTCGAGGAGCTCTGGAATAAAAAATGTTATTGGGATCGACAGCTAATTTTTCGCGAGAGGTATAGGAACTTTGTCGATAAGTAGAAGACATTAGTATGGTTTTAATCAACGTTTTTAGACTCCAATTCATAGAATGCATTAGTTCATAGGAAAGCCAGTCGAGTAACGCTGGGTGGGATGGAGGATCAGCCATAGTCCCCATATCCTCAACTGTGGAGACCAATCCCTTTCCGAAAATCTGATACCAAACGCGATTGACTAATGTTCGGGCGGTCAATGGATTTTCTTGATCGACCAACCATTTGGCAAAGCCCAAACGGTTTTTTTCCAATTGCTGATCCCATGCATTCAATATTTGGGGCACGCCCGTTTGGACTTCCTCCTCTTTGACGTGCCAATTGCCTCGATTAAAAACATGGGTTTGCCTTTTCATATGGTCAGGGTTTTCAACCATAATGGGAGTAAGATCTCCTTTTACATTCAAAACCTCAACTAAGCTTTTGTTTACATCGGCATAACCCGGCATCCCTTTTCCAGGAAGATCGGGCAGAAATGCAAACCAATGTAGTTTAAAGTGTTCTTTTTTGGTTTCTAGGTCTTGGGTCTGTAATTCTACATATAAATCAAAAGGATCTTCCTCTCTACTAAAGTCTATATGGGTAATGAATTGCCCTTGTCGATCCTTATAAAAATTTTTTCCTTGCTTACTGATCTTAAATGTTCCAAGGATTTTTCCATTCAAACTGTCTTTTCTAAACACTAAAGTAGATCGATTGGTATGTCCAACAAGCTTGAGATAAAGCTTTTGCCGACCCAATGATTTTACATTTTTCATAAAAGCAGCCCCTCCTTTTCTTAACCCCATTGTAGGACCTGAAACAAAACCGTTTTTGATGACTTCAAAATGATGAGAGGGGTATTTGGGTTCTTTAAAGAGTATAAAATCTTTAAAATATTTATGGGTAGAGGTATCAGAATGCGTGGATACCCAATCCAAAATACCCTCGATTTTTTGACGGTCTTTGACACTGTGATTCATTAGGTTTGGGGTATCGTCGGTTATGTCTTCATCACGAGTGTTGTTAAAAAAAGCCATAAGCTGATAATACTCCTTATGACGAAAAGGATCGTAGGGATGACTGTGACATTGAACACAACTCATGGTGGTACTCTGCCATACATCGAAAGTGGTGTTGACTCTGTCGATTACAGCAGCAACCCTAAACTCTTCATCGTCGGTTCCCCCTTCATCGTTATTCATAGTATTGCGATGAAAAGCTGTGGCTATCAATTGTTCAACCGAAGGGTTAGGGAGAAGATCACCCGCCAATTGTTCGATGGTAAATTGGTCGTAAGGTAAATCACGATTGAAAGCCTTGATGACCCAATCGCGGTATTGCCATATGGTTCTTCCGGGATCTTTTTCAAAACCCATAGTATCGGCATACCGAGCCAAATCCAGCCACCAACTGGCCCATTTCTCACCATAACTGCTCTCTATAAACAAACTGTCGACATAATTCTCGTAAGAGATTCGACCTTTAGCAAAAGCATTGTAAAGATCGGGGTTGGGAGGCAAGCCCGTTATGTCAAAAGCCAATCGTCTAGCGATTATATTTTTTGGAGCTTCTTGGTTGGGCAAGAGTTCTTTCTCTTCCATTCTCGCAGCAATGAAATGATCTAAAGGACTGGAGAGGAATTTTTTTTCTCGATAAACAGAAGCTACAGTGGGAGGAGGTGTTTTCTCAACAGGTAGATAAGCCCAATGCGTTCCCCAATCGGCCCCTTGATCTATCCATTGGGTAAGGGTTTTGATTTCCTCTTCGGATAATGCTGGTTTTTGATAGGGCATTCGCATCTCGGGATCGCTATGATGCAACCGCTTGATTAATTCACTTTGGCTTGCCTTAAAGGGAATTATGGCAGGTTTTTTAGACTGCGTAATCCCCTTGGCTTCGGATTCAAAAAGTACACTAAAACCCGAATTTTTTTTAACACCCCCATGACAAGAAATACAATGCTTATTCAGTATAGGTTTTACTTCTGATGAAAAGTCAACCTTAGGATTGGTTTTAAGGATACAGAACAGAATGATTCCAAAGGTGAGTATTCCTCCTAATCCTGTCAATATCTTTACTTCTTTACGCATTCTTAAAATGGATCTGCTGAATTATTTTTTGTAATTCAAAAGGGTTTAAAAAAAAGGATCTTCCGTTATTAAAATTAAAAAATTATTTTTCATCACAGCTCCCCAATGACCAAGTTTTAATGCCAAAGGATTCTGCCACACAATCATTAGAATAGGTCATATTATCGCATCCACAAACGGGTTCGTACTCTTTAGTACAGGCTATTTGCTTTTCGGGCCCTTTGCATATACTCTCCAATTCATTTTTACTTTCACAAGCCGTTCCCCATGAAATTATGGATAAAAAAAATAAAATTGAAAAACAACTCGCTACTACAGGGGTTTCAGCAGAATGTTTTTCCATCGAATTTTTTTATTGGTTTTTGTTTTATTCTTTCCTATGCCATGCAACTGTAGGGCAATGTATCCGTTGGAGGTCAAATCGTCATAGACATCCCCCACCTTTACTCCATTGACCCAAGACTGGATGTGATTGTCCTTGACCCTCACTTTTAAATGGTTCCATTCCAAGGGCTTAAAAGCCGATTTAACCTTATCGTTGACGCCTGGGGTATGTAAAAATCCTCTCCCCGCTTCTTCATAAATAGCACCAGTCCATGACCGAGAAGTTGGATCAATTTCGATCTGATAACCCCAGAATCTTCCTGCGAGTCGTTTAACATTTATAATCTTTTTTTCTCCATTTTCATCAAACAGTCCGCCCCAACGAATGGTTTCAGTGTCTTTTTCGTAAATATTACTCCTTATTTGTACCCCTGAATTTAGAACTGTATCTAATTTGACCTCAAATTCCAACTCGAAATTTTGATATTTTTTTTCGGTATGCAAAAAGGAATTGGGTAATCCTGGTAGGGCTTCTGCGACTATGCATTGGTCTTCTACATAAAACTTTCCGCCCCCGTAGTTTATCCAGCCATCGAGATCTGACTCATTAAACAGCTTGATTTCTTTATTTTGACATGAAATAAAGGATATTAAAATTCCCGTCAGTAAAATGTATTTTTTCATTGAATAAATAAACTTAAGATATCGTTACAAAATGGATTAATAGTGTTTGGACAAAACATTAACTAAACACGGGTTAATTTTACGGGATAAGTTTTATTTGAATTCCATTGAGGAACGTAAAGGTTATCGTCATTATCCACACATACATCATGGGGATTGAGGAATGTTTTTTGATCATAAACAGGAGGAACTAAAGCTCCATCTTGATACGTTGGTTGACTTCCACCCGGCAAAGAAAGTACCTTATTGTTTTTATCCAATATGGCGATCATACCGTCAAAAGTATCCCAATCGTTAGTGATGATTACTGCAAAATAGATTAAATCTCCTTTAATTACGGGACGACAAATATAACATCCCGGCAACGAAATGGTCTCCAGATGCTGACCGTCGAGTGTAAACCTTTTGAATTTGTTGGCACTTCTTGAGGTAATGAGAAGAGTGGGGTTCAAAGGATCGCGTTGGTCTAAAGTAATACCATGGCAACAATCGAATTGACCTTCCCCCTCACCATGTCCTCCAAAATGTCGAATATAGTTGCCCTTCGCGTCGTATTGAATGATAAAGTCCTTACCGTATCCGTCGGCGATGTATAAATCTCCATTCGGTCCAACGGTTGTTTCGGTAGGTTTGAACTTCTTCGTATTTTCATAGGCTTCGATTTCTGGAGGTGCAGTAATTGTCATCAATATGTTCCCCTTAAGATCGGTTTTGCATACTTTTCCGGATGAAGGATCAGTAATAAAGAGGAATTCCTCAGCCCCTTCTTCGACGAGAGTCAAGCCATGTGCTCCAGGAAATTCGGTACCCCATGCCTCCAAAATTTTACCGGATCGATCATAAATCAAGATGTTATTTTTGGGGTGGGTAGTCGTCATGATCAAGCGTTGTTTTTTGTCCATTACCATTTCATGACAATCTTTGACTGGAAATTGACTGGGATCCTGAACCCCCCAATCCTTGTCCACTGTATATTTAAAATCGCCTTGACCTACAGTAGGTTTTTCCTCACTTTTACAGGAAATTATTCCAAAAGTCGTATTAGAAACCGCGATTGATGCTGCCGAAACAAGCGCTGTTTTTTTAATGAATTTTCTTCTGCTAACCATTTTCATTTTAATTTTTAAGAATTATTTTTTTTGAGTTTCTGTTTTGTATGCATCCCGAATCATTTTTGCAGTGTTGTGTTGACCGCTATGATTCCAACCGGGAGGGAAAAAAATATAAGCCAGTTTGTTTTTGAGACCAGGAGCCTTGGCGACGTCCTTGATTAAGGATATGAATTCTCCAAAATAAACTTCTATAAAGTTTCCAGAATTGATTTTTCGAGTGATGCCATATTCTATATCAATATCTTTTTTCTCTTCTTGATAGGTGTTAAAAATTTTGTCCCATATGTTGAGTAAGTTACAATAATTGGTATCTATATATAATGGATTACGAGCATGGTGGACTCTATGATGTGATGGGGTTAAGATTAATTTATTGAGAAAACCAAGTCTAGCGTCTTTCATTAGATTTTCTCCCGAATGGATAAAAGTTCCATAGGTCCCATCAACAAACATAATTACGAACAAAAGAGCCGGATGAACCCCAAAAAGAATACAAATAGTAGTGCGAATAAAATCTGCATAAGGGGCTTCCAAAAAGAAGTGAGCATGCGCTACGCTCAGATTCATTTCTTCAGGGGTATGGTGAGTGGCGTGCAAACACCAAAATAATCGGACTTTGTGACCCAGATAATGGTAGATAAAATGGGCCAACTCCCATACTATATAACCGTAAACAAACCAATACCATGTCATACTGGTTTGAAAAGGAGCAAATTTTTGAAAAAGACCAATACAAATGGTCGTCATTGCTATGGCAATGAATCGACCGATAAAACGGTTGAAAACATAAATCAAGAAAATGGTTTGGTAAACTTTGGTATGCGGTTTTTTATGAACCATTCCCATAATAAATTCCAACATCAAGAGTAAAGGAAGTATAGGCTGAATGATGGCTACAATACCATCGTAAGTCAAAAAAGAAGAAAAATCCCCTGTGTTTAGAATTTGAAAAAGGTTTCTGATGCCAAAAAAATTGACAATCTCACTCCAAAAGGTCTCCAAAAGCTCCATAAATTTATAAATCAATACAATATAAAGCTTTTTCAAAAAAGATGAACATTTGTGATTCGATCCTCCTGTATTTTGATTCCCCCTAAAATTTTATTTAATTCAAGTTTTTCATATCTTCCAAATCCAAAAAAACAAGCTCGTGATCATCAAAAAATTATTTTTCATTCTGCTCTTTGTTACATCAATTCAAGCCCAAAGCTGGAAAGCGATTGAGGGCAAAATGATGAGTAAATGGGGTAAATCGGTAAGTCCAGAAAATGTTTGGCAAGAATATCCTAGGCCCCAATTTGAAAGGGAAAACTGGGAAAATTTAAATGGACTTTGGGAGTATGCCATTTTAAAAAACAACCAAAGACAACCCCAAAAGTTTCAAGGTAAAATTTTAGTTCCCTTTAGTTTTGAATCCGCTCTTTCGGGCGTTGGAAAAAAAATTACTCCAGGAGATAAAATGTGGTATAAAAGAAATTTTCGTTTACCTAAGCATTGGAGTGGAAAAGATATAGTAATACATTTTGAAGCCGTAGACTATCATTGCTCTGTTTGGATCAATGATGTTTTGGTAGGTTCCCATAAAGGCGGCTTTGATCGTTTTTCTTTTAATATTTCTCCCTACTTAAAATCCAGTGGTGAACAAAAGATCGTACTTGCTGTAGAGGACGCTACTAATTTCAGCTCACAACCAAGAGGCAAACAACAAATCAATCCCAGTGGAATTTATTACACCCCTGTGAGTGGAATATGGCAGACCGTTTGGATGGAGGCTTTATCTTCCGAAGCGTATATTAAGGAGGTAAAAACAACAACTGATATTGATAAAAGTTCAGTATCCCTAACCCCCTTTGGTCATCAAAGTTTGAAAGAAGGTTATCAGGTTGCTGTCGAAGTTTTCTTCCACGGAAAAAAAATAACATCCGGCCAAACTCCTCCTGATACGACTTTGAATTTAAAAATTGAGGAGGCTCATTTGTGGTCGCCCGACCATCCTCATTTGTATGATGTTAAAATGAGTTTAATCAATCCTTCTGGAATAATAATTGACCAAGTGAAAAGTTATTTTGGAATGCGTAAAATTAGTTTAGGAGATCACAAAGGCACTCAATATTTATTCCTGAATAACGCACCTCTGTTTCATTACGGAACACTGGATCAAGGCTGGTGGCCCGACGGGCTCCTTACTCCTCCTTCTGACGAGGCGATGCGTTACGATATTGAATTGACCAAAGCTATGGGCTTTAACATGATTCGTAAACATGTAAAGATCGAACCCGATCGCTGGTATTATCATTGTGATCAATTGGGCATAATGGTTTGGCAGGACATGCCATCCTATAATAGATTGGCACTTAAAACACCGGAGGAATTGGAAAAGAGCAGTAGAAAATCCAACTTGTATAATAGTTTGGAAAGAATTCGCTCGGAAGATGCCGATTTAAATCGCAGATCAACAGATGCTGTACAATTTGAAACCGAACTCCGACGGATGGTAGATACACATTTTAACGCTCCAAGTATAGTGATGTGGGTTCCTTTTAACGAAGGTTGGGGACAATACGACACCTGTAGGATCACCGAATATGTCAATAGTTTAGACCCGAACCGATTGGTCAACCCCACCAGTGGGTGGACACTTAGACCCTGTGGTGATATCTATGACATTCATACCTACCAAGTAGATTTGACGGTCCCGCCAACCGCAATCGACCGGGCTACGGTAATTGGTGAATATGGAGGTATAGGGTATCCTATTGAAAAACACCTTTGGAATCCTAAGATGAGAAACTGGGGATATCAAACCTATTACTCATCGGAAGAATTGATCAAAAACTACATTTACAAATTCAATCAAATCGTTAAAATGAAAGAACAAAATGGCCTTTCTGCAGCCGTATATACACAAACTACGGACGTAGAGGGTGAAATCAATGGTTTGATTACTTATGACAGGGAACTCACAAAAATTCCCGCAACATTACTCAATGAATTGCATGCTCAGTTGTACAAAGAATAATCTTATCCCTATGTTCCCAAAAAAAATTATAATCACAATCATTTCTTTTATGTTTGTGTTTTGTGAAACCCCTAAAAAAAAAGAATTCGTGTTAAAAAAAAGTGATTTTCAAACCCAAATAAAAGGAAAAGCAACCGATCTATACCTTTTAAAAAATGATCAAATTACAGTTTACATCACCAATTTCGGTGGTAGAATTGTGAGCCTACTCACTCCAGATAAAAGGGGCATCATGGGAGACGTCGTTTTAGGCTTCAAGAGCATAGAGGACTATCAAAAGGCCAAAACACCTTTTCACGGTTGTTTGATAGGAAGGTTTGGCAATAGGATCGCTAAAGGCAAGTTTGAAATTGATGGTATTCAATATGAGTTACCCATCAATAATAATGAAAATCATCTTCATGGAGGTCCAGAGGGCTTTCACAACCAAGTATGGACGGTCCTTTCCTCTGATGAAAATTCGATAGTAATGAGTTATTTCTCAAAAAATGGAGAAATGGGATATCCTGGTAACCTGGAGGTCGAAGTTACCTATACCCTTGACAACAATGAGCTGAGTATAGATTATAAGGCCACTACCGACCAAACAACTCCCATTAACTTAACCAATCATGCTTTTTTTAATCTTGCAGGAGAAGCCAAAGGCAGTATCAACGACCATTTATTAATGCTCAATGCTGAGCATTTTACCCCTGTTGACGGGAGTCTAATCCCATTGGGTGAGATCAGATCGGTAGAGGGAACTCCTTTTGATTTTAGAAAAACAAAAACCATAGGCCAGGATTTGAATTCACAGGAATCTGATACACAACTCAGATATGGTGGAGGTTACGATCATAATTTTGTCCTTAAGAAAGAATCATATGGCAGCATGAGTTTGGCTGCACGAGTCGTCGATCCCAAAAGCGGAAGACAAATGGAAATTTTTACCAAAGAGCCAGGAATACAGTTTTACGGTGGTAATTTTATGGACGGGAGTGATGTCGGTAAGTACGGTACACAATTTGAATACAGAGGTTCTTTTGCTTTGGAAACACAGCACTATCCAGATTCTCCTAACCAACCTAATTTCCCGAACACCCTATTACAAGCAGGAGACGTTTACCAAACCAAAAGTATTTATAAATTTTCGGTTGAAGAATAAACCTTATTAAACGTCCTAACTTCCAAAAGGTTCTTTATTTCCTTTAAGATAGGATAAAATTACTCGTTGGAAGGTTTGCCTATAGTGGCCAAAATTCCACCATCTACATAAAGGATTTGTCCATTGACAAAATCACTCGCTTTGGCACTCAGAAAAACAGCAGCTCCTTGAAGTTCATCGGGGTTTCCCCAAACGCCAGCAGGAGTTCTGTTAACGATGAATTCATTGAAAGGGTGACCCTCAATCCTGATGGGTTTGGTTTGTTCGGTTGCAAAATATCCTGGTCCTATACCATTTACCTGAATATTAAAAGGAGCCCATTCGACACACATATTTTGGGTCAACATTTTGAGGCCTCCCTTAGCAGCAGCATAGGCCCCTACGGTGTTTCTTCCTAATTCACTCATCATGGAACAAATATTGATGATCTTACCGGCCTTACGTTGTATCATGCCCTTAACCACAGCTTTTGAGACGATGAAAGGGCTTACCAAATCAACTTTGATAACCTCTTCAAAATCGGCTACCTCCATCTCAGCAAGTGGCGTACGTTTGATGATACCCGCATTGTTTACCAGTATGTCGATAGAACCCACTTCATGTTGAATTTGATCGATCGCTTTCACTACCGCTTCTTCATCCGTCACGTCAAAACGATATCCAAACGCTTTTATTCCCTCAGATTCAAATACGGCAACGGCCTTATCTATTTTTTCCTGTGAACTATTTCCATTGATGACCACAGTAGCTCCAGCATGACCAATTCCTTTGGCCATGGCCATTCCCAATCCATGCGTAGCACCCGTAATTAGTGCTACCTTACCGTTCAAATCAAAAAGTGGTGTACTCATGCTCTTTATCTTAAAGATGGAATAGGACATCCATCCATATCTCCGTAATCTAAATTTTCTCCCGCCATACCCCAAATAAAAGTATAATTGGACGTACCCGATCCAGCGTGTATGGACCATGGGGGGGAGATTACCGCTTGTTCATTGGCCATCCATATGTGTCGAGTTTCGTCTGTAGACCCCATAAAGTGACTCACTGCTTGATCTTCAGGCAGCTCGAAATACAAATACACTTCCATACGTCGGTCGTGCACATGAGCAGGCATGGTGTTCCAAACAGAACCCGATTGTAACTCGGTCATACCCATTTGCAATTGACAAGTTTTAACGATACTATTGACAATCAGTTTTCGGATGGTTCTTGCATTGGCCGTTTCTGGAGCTCCCAATTTAACGATTTCGGCTTGATCTCTTCCTACTTTTTGATTGGGATATGCCTGATGCGCTGGTGCAGAATTGAGATAAAATTTTGCAGCAGCCTTAGAATCCTCGCTTGAAAAGTAAACCTCTTTGGTTCCTCTCCCTAAGTACAGGGCTTCTTTATAATCCAGTTCATATGAAGTCCCATCGGCTGTGACCGTTCCTTTACCGCCTATGTTGACAATACCCATTTCTCTTCTCTCAAGAAAAAAATCAGACTTAAGAGGTTCTATGGTGTCCAAAAAAATCGTATCCTGAATCGGAATAACGCCTCCTGCCATATAGCGATCGTAATGCGTATAAACCCATTTCACAGAATCGGAACCAAAAACGTGTTCTATTAAAAATTCATCACGTAAAGCCTGAGTACCCATTTGATTGGTCTCTCTTTGCCCTACTGCATATCTTACCTGATAGTTTTCATTCATGGTTACGGTTTTATCTTTTTAATCAATGTAATGGCGGCTTCAACTTTAGATTTTAGCCCCTCAAAATCGCCTTTGGCTAAAATATCCTTGGAAATCAGTTGAGACCCCATACCTACACAAGTAACCCCAGCATCGAACCACCCTCTCAGGTTGTCCTCATCAGTGCTGACCCCACCCGTAGGCATGATACTGGTCCAAGGCTGTGGACCTTTTATGGCTTTAACAAAATCTGGACCATAAGTGCTTCCAGGGAAAAGTTTTACAATTTCTCCACCCAATTCCTCAGCTCTGGCAATTTCAGAAAGCGATCCACAACCGGCAGACCACAAAACTTTTCTGCGATTACAAACTATAGCAATATCTTCTCTCAGCACCGGAGTAACGATAAAATTAGCTCCCATTTGCATATAAAGTGACGCTGAAGCGGCATCGGTTACCGAACCTACTCCAAGTATCATTTCGGGTAACTCTGCCAAAGCGTATCGATTGAGTTCTTCAAAAATTTGATAGGCAAAATCACCTCTACTGGTAAACTCTAAAAGTCTCGCACCACCTTCGTAACAGGCTTTAAGGGTCTTTTTTGCAATTTCAATGTCGCTGTGATAGAAAAGGGGAACCATTCCGGTTTCGGCCATTTTTTCTGCGACTTCTAAACGGGTAAATTTTGCCATAATTATCTTGCTACACGGCCACTTGCGTCACCACTCATTAATTTTTCTACTTCAGCTACCGTGACCAAATTGGCGTCGCCTTTGATGGTGTGTTTCAAGCAGGAAGCCGCAACTGCAAAGTTCAATGCGTTTTGATCGTCCTCTGGATATTTTAATAAACCGTATATCAGGCCACCCATAAACGAATCTCCTCCCCCTACTCGATCCACAATGTGAGTGATTTGGTACTCGGGACTGGTATAAATGTTTTGGCCATCATATAGAATACCCGCCCAAGTATTATGAGATGCAGAAATAGAACCTCTAAGGGTGGTGATTACTTTTTTGGCTTTGGGGAATTTTTTCATCATTTGTTCACAAACCGACTGAAATGCTTCTGCTTTGACCTGATCCCCTTGGATGGTAATGTCCAAACCTTCTGGTTTAATTCCAAAGTGTTTTTCGGCATCTTCTTCGTTTCCTAAAATCACATCACAGTAGGCAGTCAATTCGGTCATAATTGGCTCTGAGGGTTGACCGTAGTTCCAAAGTTTGGCCCGATAATTCAAATCGGTAGAAATGGTAATTCCTTTTTCACTGGCAATTCTTACTGCTTCTAAACAGGCATCGGCAGCTCCTTGGGAAATGGCAGGGGTAATTCCCGTCCAATGAAACCAACTCACTCCCTCAAAAACAGCATCCCAATCGATCATACCCCTCTCGATTTCTGCCATTGCAGAATGGGCACGATCATAGACCACCTTGCTGCCACGACTCACCGCACCGGTTTCTAAAAAATAGATCCCTAAACGGTCACCACCATAAATAATATGCTCAGTACCAACTCCTCTTTTACGCATTTCCATCATGGCACAGGCCCCCAAATCATTTTGAGGCAATCGGGTGACAAATTCAACAGGAACGCCATAATTGGCAAGGGATACAGCTACATTGGACTCTCCTCCTCCATATACAACATCCATGCTGTCGGCTTGAGAAAATCTTAAATGCTCTCGGGGTGATAGTCGTAACATGATCTCACCGAAGGTGACAACTTTTTTCATTAAAATTATTTTATATTAATTAAAATTGGGTTTTCGATTTTTACAGCCAAATCATTCAAATAGTCTTCCCAAGCTTTATGATCCGAAAATTGATTGCTCTCCGACCAATAAAAGCCAACATAATAAACCAATTTTTCGTTTAAAACTTTAAGATCTAAAAACACGTGGTTTTGATCTTTGATTCCAGGATTTTGTATGTGATATCCTTCAAAATGACGCTTTGGAGCCATAATCACATTGCTCAAACCGGTATTGAAATGATCTTGATTGTAGATGATAAAATTATTGAAATCCATAACGCTTCCATTATTTTCCTGAAGCGAAATTCCTGCCGAAATTCTCTCTGTTCCCGCAAGGGAAACTTCGATTTTCATCAGATTATTTCCATAATCCAAACTGATGGTTTTCTGTTCTTTAATCATTCCTTGGGGTCCTTCCCAATCCGCATAATCCAATTGAAATAGGGTACGTAAAGGACCTGTGGCAAGGGTTTTGTGTGCCGTAAAGTTTTTGGATACAAAATATTGATCTCCATCTCCTGTAATGGCTAAGCCTCCTGCACCTCTACTGATACCTACGTGATAATTGTCCAAACCCTCACCGTGGTCTTCATGATAGCTGATGCCCTTTTCTTCGCTGTCTTTGTACCACTTATTGATGATGGGATAATCGACCTTTTTTAACCAACAGTCGATACCACTAGAGATGATACCCCCTTGTTTTTCTTCCTCTACCAACGCCTGAGCAGCAGGTCCATAGGTCCTAAAGGCCACCTTATCGTTTTCCCAAGTATAATCATCAATACGGGTAGGGACAATTCTTGAAAAACAATACTCCACCTCTGAATCCTCTTCCGTCTTTTCCATCAAATGATAGACCTTTTCGGATGAAGGAGATAACTCTGGTTGAAAAATAAGCTGATCCATTTGCCCATCATCGTTGGTATCCATCAGCTGGGTAGTCAGAAATACCTTATCTGAGGGATCATAAACACCTATTCTATCCATCATAGCAGAAATTTCTTTTGGCAATTCACTCAAAGAAATTTCAACCGTTTCGTTTTCACGGGAGAGATCCAAATTATTGGTCAGGTGAATTTCCAAAGGTGCGGGGCCGCATGAAGCCAATAAACAAATAAGCACCCATGCATTTAAGGATTTGATTGAAAACATTGTTTTTAATTTTTTAATTGTTCAAAACGCCAAAAAATTCAGGTAACCATAAACTCAACTGTGGAATGTAGGTTACAAGAAACAAAGATAATATCATTACAAGAAATAAAGGAATTAAGGGCTTAATTACCTTTGAAATAGTGGTTTTTGCAATCCCAACTCCAACAAAAAGTACAGAGCCAACAGGGGGAGTACAAAGTCCTATACACAAATTGAGCATAAGAACGATACCAAAATGAGTAGGATCCATTCCCAACTCTGTAACAATGGGTAAGAAAATAGGCGTAAAAATAAGTACTGCAGGAGTAGCATCCATAAAAATACCAACGGCGAGAAGTATCAAATTGATCATTAAGAGAATAACAATTTTATCATCACTCAATGACAACAATAAATTACTGATGTCTTGGGGAATGTTTTCATAAGACAAAACCCAGGACATACACATAGAGGCTCCAATCAAAAGCATTACAATGGCGGTAGTTTCAGTGGATTCTAAGATCACTTTGGGTAAATCTTTAAAGGATATTTCTTTGTAATAAAATGAGAGCAATAATGTATATAGAACGGCCACGGCTGAAGCTTCGGTAGCCGTAAAAACTCCTCCAATAATTCCACCGATCACAATAATCAAAAGCAATAAACTGGGAACAGCATCAATGAATTTTACAAATACCTCCTTGATGGAAGAACGTTCTCCTACAGGGTAATTATGTTTTTTTGCCCATATTACAGAAACAATCATCATAAATAATCCCGTGAGAATACCAGGTATATAGCCTGCTAAAAATAATGCGGCAATGGATACACCCCCACTGGCTAGTGAATAAACAATCAAGGTATTACTGGGAGGAATAACCAATCCCGTGGTGGAAGAGGTAATATTTACTGCTGCACCAAATTCTTTAGAATACCCCTCTTTTTCCATTTCTGGTCCTAATATGGTACCCATGGCAGAGGCCGAAGCCATCGCTGAACCAGCAATTGCTCCCATCAACATTGCAGAAACGATATTGATCAATGCCAATCCTCCTGGCAAAAATCCCACTAAGGTTTTGGCAAATGAAATCAATCGATGTGCAATCCCTCCTTTGCTCATGATTTGTCCAGAGAGAATAAAAAACGGGATTGCCAATAAGGCGAAACTGTCTAATCCTGTTGCTATTCGCTGAGAAACTGTAGTAGTAGCTGCCGAAAAAGGCATAGCAAACATCAGGGTAAACATCGAAGACATGGCAATACACCAAGCTACTGGCACTCCCAATATCAATAAAATAAGAAAACTAATAACCAATATGAGTACGGGTAAAAATTCAATCATTGCGCCTGTTTTTTTAAGTCTGAAATTTTATAATAAATAATAAGTAAACCACTGATCGGTATCACAGCATAAACGGCTCCTAAAGGGATTTTCAATGAAGGAGAAAGTTGTTCCAATACTAGGGTGATGTAAACCAATCTCATCCCTCCTATGAGCATACCCAAAATAGCAAAAGCAAGTATGGTCAAATTGATGATGACTTGCACTTTTTTGAGGTTGGCAGGAGTGAATTTTTCGGTGAAATAAGTTATGGCAACGTGGTTGCCCTTACCGGCAACATAGGCTGCTCCCAGAACCCCTACCCAAATCATCAGGTAACGCGCCAATTCGTCTGTGAAAGAACTGGGATTGGCCATTACATAGCGTGAAAAAACTTGCCACAATACATTGATTACCATAAGGGACATGATCACCACCAGTATCTTTTCTAAAATAGAATCTATCTGTGTTCTCAATTTCATGTTTACTGAGTATTTTTAATTTTATCGATAAATGACTTGATCAAGGGGTCTTTCGCATATTGTTCTGCCACAGATTTTGACATCTCTGCAAAAGAGGTTTTGTCGGGGTAACTTACATTCACTCCAGCTGCTTTAACAGCTTCAAGTGATTCCTGTTCCGATTCCATCCACAACCTTCTTTGTTCTATCACAGAGAGGTCCATGGCGGTTTGAATCCACTGTTGTTCCTGTTCATTTAGGGTATTCCACAAGTGGGTACTCATCAGCACTACATCGGGCAAAACCGTATGTTCATCAATGATATAGTATTTACACACTTCATAGTGTCTGGAGAGGTAAAAACTAGGAGGATTGTTCTCAGCACCATCTACTACTCCTTGTTGGAGCGCCGTGTAGAGCTCCCCCCAAGATATAGGGGTAGGTGATCCTCCAAATGATTTTACCATATCTATGGCCGTTTGGCTTTCCATCACTCGTATTTTTAAACCTTCAAGGTCATTGGGTTGTTCCACAGGTCGATTTATGGTATAAAAACTTCGACTACCCGAATCGTAGTATCCAAGACCCTTTAACCAATATTTTTCGGTCCCTGCAAGCAACTCATCTCCTATGGGTCCATCGAGTACTCTAAAGGTATGGGCTTTGTCTTTGAACATGTAGGGGATACCAAAAACCTTGATGCTCGGAGAAAAATTCTCCAACACCCCTGCAGATACTTTGGTCATGTCCAAACTGCCTATTTGAAGCAATTCCAAACACTGACGCTCTGTTCCAAGTTGTTGACTGGGATAGATTTGAATTTTGAATCTTCCTTTTGAAATTTTTTCTAACTCTTCACCAAAATAGACCATTCCTTTATGAACCGAATGACTGGTACTCAAACCATGGCCCAATCGAATGATCTTGGTGGACGTCAGCTGATCGCAGGAAATCAAGCTGAACATGCAAACGCATACAAATAACCCTTTTAAGTTTAACATTATTTACTATATTTTATAAATTTCTTTAAATTGTGATAACAAATATCTTTTACCATTGAACCAAAAAAGGGAACATCATTCGGTAAAAGACCATTTTCAATATCATTTCCAATCATATTGCATAATAATCGACGGAAATATTCATGTCTTGGAAAGGAAAGGAAACTTCTACTATCCGTCAACATTCCTATAAATTTAGACAATAAACCCATATTAGAAAGGGTTCTCAATTGAGATTCCATTCCTTCCTTTTGATCGAGGAACCACCAGGCAGTTCCCCATTGAATTTCTACTTTATCATTGTTGAAATTTCCTGGCATAGTGGCAAATACTTCATTCATGGCTGGATTTAGATTGTAGAGAATGGTATTGGTGAGCTTATCGTTGTCATTCAGCCTTCCTAAAAGTTTGGAAAGATTTTTGGCTTGAGCAAAATCTCCAATAGAGTCACAACCCACATCGGCTCCCAGTTCTTTTTTTAATTTTTGGTTGTTGCCTCTCAAAGCACCCAAATGCAGTTGTTGCGTCCATCCATAATCGTAATACATCACAAACAGTTCATACAATATACAGGAATTGAACAACATTGCTTCTTCGGATGAGGGTAAAGTTCCAGAAATACGTTTCTTCAAAACAGCATCCGCCTCAGCATGGGTAAAATCGGAGGCATGGGTAAACTCTAATCCATGATCAGAAATCCTACAACCGTTTTGATGAAAATAATCCACTCTCGATTTCAGAGCTGATAAAAGGCTGTCTAAATCTTTGATCTCTTGGTCAGCCACTTCACTTAGAGTATTGACATAAGAGAGGTATTGATCGTCCTGAATCCCAAAAATATTGTCGGGTCGAAAGCCCGGTAAAACATCTGGCCCTTTTTCTTCACTTAAAGCAATTTTTTGGTGAGAAGCTAGATCATCGATGGGGTCGTCTGTAGTGCACAACATTTCAACCCTCATTTTATTGAGCAGGCCTTTTGGGGTAATGTCCATCAATTGTTGATTGGTTGCTTCAAAAATAGCAGACGAAGTAGAGGGTTGTAATAAAGTTTTGATTCCAAAATAGCGTTCCAATTCAAGGTGCGTCCAATGAAAAAGAGGATTTCCCACCGTGTAGGGAACGGTATAAGCCCACTGATCAAATTTTTCTTTATTACTCACCGCTTTGCCGGTGATATACTTTTCTGGAATTCCAAGGGTTCGCATAGCCCTCCATTTGTAGTGATCACCGTCCAGCCATATTTGATTGATGCCTTCAAAAGGTCGATTGGCTGCTATTACATCTGGAGCTAAGTGGTTGTGATAGTCAATGATAGGCATTGACGCAGCATAATCAAAATACAAGCGCTCGGCCGTTTTGTTTTGTAGTAGAAAGTTTTCTGTAATGAAAGAGCTGTTCTTTTCAAATTCCATCACTAAATCATTTTGTATATTCCCCATTCCAAGCCTCTCAATTCGGCAAGCCCCCTGAGTCTGCCAATGGCTGAATATCCGGGATTGATTTTAGGTTTTATCAAATCATCCAGCATTTGGTGTCCGTGATCGGGACGCATGGGTATTGAGGCATCCTTACGGTTTTGGCTGACCCTACGTCTTTGTTCTTTAATTACTCTGGTTACGATTTCGAACATGTCCACATCACCGGTAAGATGATCTGCTTCATAAAAATTACCCTCCGCATCGCGTTTGGTACTTCGAAGGTGTAAAAAGTGTACACGCTCTGCAAAAGCATCAAAAATAGCGGGGAGATCATTATCGGCTCTCACACCCAATGAACCCGTACAAAATGTAATTCCATTGGACAGTGGCGGAACTTGATCAAATATATATTGATAATCTTCTTGAGTACTCACCACCCGTGGTAAGCCTAAAAGTGAAAATGGGGGATCATCGGGATGAATACACATTCTGATTCCCAAACTTTCGGCTAAAGGAATAATCTCAGATAAAAATTGCACCAAGTGAGAACGTAATTGATCTGCATCTATCCCCTTATAGGTTTCGAGCATGGCTTTGAACTCTTCCATGGAATACCCCTCCTCAGAACCTGGCAAACCTTTGAGCATATTATCAGAAATCCGCTGAATGTCTGATGGATCAAGGCTTTCAAACTTAATTTTAGCTTCTTTGATTTCTTCGGCCGTATAATCTTGCTCGGCTCCTTCACGTTTTAGAATTTGCAAATCAAAAACTCTCAATTCTGAAGCGTTGTATTCCAGCGCAAGGGAACCATCTTCCAAAGGCTTATCCAAACGTGTTCTGGTCCAGTCCAGTATGGGCATAAAATTATAACAAATGACATAGACTCCACAGGAGGCTAAGTTTTTCATGCTCACCTTATAATTTTCGATGAGCTGTTGAAAATCTGCTGTTCTGGTTTTTATTTTTTCGTGCACCGGAAGAGATTCAACTACATCCCAACGGAGTCCCCCCGCCTCGATTTCATTTTTTCTTTTTTGTATTTCTTCAACCGACCAAATGCTGCCATTAGGAATATGATGAAGAGCATTAACAATGCCAGTGGCACCTGCTTGTTTTATATCGGACAAGCTTACTGGATCGTTGGGTCCGTACCAACGCCACGTTTGAGTCATTTTCATATTTATAGTTTTTAAACCCCACTAAAGGCACTAAAGCCTCCATCGATAGGTAGAACAATTCCTGTTATAAACTGAGCGGCATCACTACACAAAAAGTGAATGGCTCCATTGAGTTCTTCTGCTTCTCCAAATCGCTTCATGGGCGTGTTTCTGATAATAGTATCTCCTCTTTCGGTATAGGAACCGTCATCATTGAGAAGTAATTTTCTGTTCTGATTTCCAACAAAAAATCCCGGAGCGATCGCATTTACACGAACACCAGGACCAAACTTTAATGCCATTTCAACAGCCATCCAACGGGTAAAGTTTTCAATTCCAGCTTTGGAAGCAGAATAGCCCACTACACGTGTAATTACCCTGTCCACACTCATGGAAGAATAGTTGATGATGGAGCCCCTTTTCTGGTCGGCCATAATTTTCCCAAACACCAATGATGGAATTACAGAACCATTGAGATTCAATTCGGTAACCTTTTTAAAATCGTCCATGGACAAATCAAAAATGGTTTGATCCACGCCAATGGTCGCACCGGGCATATTCCCCCCTGCAGCATTAAGCAGTATATCTACTCTGCCCCATTTTCCTGTAATCTCTTTACTGATGGCTTCAATAGAATCTTTAGAGAGCACATTGGCCGCAAAACCTATGGCATTTCCACCATTTTCTTGAATCCTATCAACGGTAACTTGAGCCGATTCTTTTGTGAGATCGAGTATGGCAATTTTCACTCCCGATTGTGAAAGGCTTTGAGCAATACAGCTTCCCAATGCTCCTCCTCCACCGGTTATTACTGCTACTTTATCGTTTAAATCAAAATTTGGCATCATTATTTTTTAGAGTATAAAATTATTTTCATTCCAGTAAATGGTTTTACCGGTATCCATAGCTTGGATTCCCATTTCAACTGCATAGGCTGCTTTGGCTCCAGTAATCACTCCAGACAAAGGTGGGCTGTTGTTGACCACAGAATCTCGAAAATCAATCAGCGCTTGTTTGGTGGGGTCAATATGACTGATCTCTATGGGCATTCCTTTGGATTGAGTCCAATTGGTGGTGGCTCCCGATACACCATCGACTTCTCCATATTCCGATTTGTATTCTCCTTCTGGATAAAACCAAGCTGAAGCATATGAAATCGTTAAAGTACCCTTATCTCCCATCACCATAATTTTGTAATCATCCTTGGCGTTTGAAGTCAAACAGGTATAAGTTGCCTTTACCCCCTCAGGATATTGAAAGACTACTTTGGTGTTGTCGAAGGTCTCACGCCCATCTTTCCAGTAATTGATGCCGCCCATACCGATCGCTTTTTCTGGAACAGCTTTCAGTATCCAATTGGCAAAGTCGATCTGATGAGAGCTCAATTCCGCCAAAAGACCATAGGAATAGTCTCTGTACATCCTCCAATTGATTTGTCTTTCCAGTTTTGGATCTGGAACCGCTCTTCTCCAATCGCCATTTCTATTCCATTGAGCCTCAATCGAAGATATCTTCCCCACTTTTCCTTGCCAAATCATTTCAACCAATTGACTGTACATTCTAGAGCTGTGGTACTGGTGCCCCGTTTGAAATATCTTATTGGAGGTTTTACATTTGTTTACAATACTTGCCGTAGCGGCAGCTCCTTTAGCCAAGGTCTTTTCACAATAAACGTGTTTGTCGGCATCCAATGCATCGATAGCAATTTTATCGTGCAAATACAAAGGAGTGGAAACAATTACAGCATCAATATTTTTATCCTCTAAGAGTTTTCTGTAATCGTCATAGGCTTTGGCTTTTTTATTGTTTATTATCAATGCGTAAGCCTCTTCCAAACGAAAAGTCAGATTATCACAAACGGCAATCACTTCACAGCCAGGGATCGAGTTGAGTAATTTAATGATCCCTTTTCCTCGTCCTCCGGTTCCTATAACACCAATGTTAATACTGCTGTTTAGACTGTAATTTGCCATCAAATTTGGAGCAACCATGGAGCCTAGAAGTATGCCACTAGAGTTTCGAATAAAGTCTTTTCTTCTCATAGGAAATAATTATTTTTTATGAATCATTGAGTTGATTTCTTCAAGAGATTTGCCTTTAGTTTCAGGCATTACAAAAATAGAAAATATGAATTGTAGTATCATCATCAAGGCAAAAAAAGAGAAAATGGGCCACGGATTGGTTTGATAGAAAGCGATTATCGGAGGACCTATCAAAGTAATCAATGCTGCGAATATCCAGTGAACACCAGCGCCAAAAGATTGCCCCTTAGCTCTGAGCCTGTTGGGGAAAATTTCAGAAATAAAGACCCAAATCACCGTTCCCTGCCCTACAGCATGTGAGGCGATAAAAGCAAAAATATAAAAAGCAATCCACTGAGGGTTGGCTCCCATGTAAAAGGAAATGGAGACACCCGACAAACTCATAATATATCCCAATGAGCCAATGATTAATAGCTGTTTTCGTCCCAATCGATCAATCAGAAGTAAACCCGTAAAAGTGAAAATGATATTGGTTAAACCGATAAAAATTGAGTTAAAAAGGGATTCTTTGGTGGCAAAGCCTGCCATTTCTAATATCTCTGGAGCGTAATAAAGTATAAAGTTGATGCCCGACAATTGATTGAAAAAAGAAATAAGAAAAGCCAAAACAAGGATCTTATTGTTCTTGTCGGTAAATAATTTTTTTTCATGATTAGCCCCATGATCAGCCGATTTTATTTCATCGATACTGTTTTGTGCATTGACCGTTTCACCGTATATCTGGTTCAGTATTTTCAAAGCTGCTGTATCATTCTTTTTGTAAAGAATGTACCACCGGGGCGTGTCGGGTATTGTTAACGTCATCCATAAATATAAGGCAGCGGGTAGGGCTTCAATTCCCAACATCCACCTCCAGTCTTGAATGCCCTGAAAGCCCGTAAACAGATAGTTTGAGAAAAAGGCAATCAATATACCAAACACCAAACTAAACTGGTACAATACCCCCAATGAACCTCTTCTTTCTGGGGATGAGATTTCTGATATGTAAATGGGTGCTGCTATGGAAGAAACCCCCACTGCAAGACCCCCAATAAATCTAAAAAATGAAAATGTATATGGGTCCATTGCAAATGCCGAACCCAAAGCAGAAATGAAAAAGAGAAAACCTATCCCAACTAATGTTTTTTTACGACCAAATGTATTGGTAGGGTAGGCACCAAATAATGCCCCTATCACAGTTCCCCAAAGTGCCATAGACATAATAAAAAAGCCGTGAAAAAACGGGTCGGTTTCCCACAACTCTTTTATGGGGAGGTTGGCTCCTGAAATAACCACTGTGTCAAAGCCAAACAAGAAGCCCGACAAAGCTGCAACAAGAATCCATTTAAATGATTTATTGATCACAAAGTCAAATTACGTGTACGCACACATGTTGTAACAAATATATACAATCGAAATGAAATGTAGGCTTACTTTTATGGTTTGATATCGCGCAATTTAATTTAAATTAAAAAAAAATATTTTTTTCAACATTTTGATATTATATTGAAGTAAAATTTTTGGTTGATTACTATCAAAGACATAGCGAAAGAAGCCAATGTATCGGTGGGTACTGTTGACCGAGTCCTTCATAACCGTGGAGGGGTCTCCCCCAAAACTGAAGATAAGATCCGAAAGATTTTAAAGCAAAAGAAATTTAAAATCAACACCATTGCCAGTTCGTTGGCCATGAAAAAAAACCTTAATCTGGCTACTTTAATTCCCCAATACGATGGAGAAAATTTTTTTTGGAAATCTCCTATGTCTGGAATACAAAAAGGGAGTCAAGAAGTCAATCCCTACGGAATAGAAAATCACATCTTTACCTTCGATCAATTTAATCCGCAAAGCTACACCGATGCGTTCAAAATGTTGATTCAATTACAACCTGATGCGGTAGTTATGGTTCCCATATTTATCAAAGAAACTACTGAAATCATCCAGACTCTGAGCCACAGAAAAATCCCCTATTTGTTTTTTAATGTAGATCTAAAAGGGTATAATAACCTCTGCTACATCGGCCAAAAATCATTCGAAGCTGGAATTTTGGCTGGAAAACTTACCCGTCTATGCATTGATTCGGAAGATGAAGTATTGATTGTACTCACGCGAAAAAACTTGTACGATTATGAGGCCAACTTTGAACGCGTCAAAGGATTTGTTCATTACTTCAAAGAGAACAAGCCCGAGACTAAAATTCATGAGTTACAATTTGACGAACCCAGCAAAGTAGAACAAAGCGGCGAAAGAATCAACGATTTCTTAAAGAAGCATCCCCAAATCAAAGGAATCTTGGTGCCCTCCAGTAGGATTTCTAATGTTTGTCGTGTGATAGATCATGATAAATTAAAAGAACTCAAGCTCGTTGGCTTCGATACTACTCCTCAAAACGTAGAAGCATTAGAGAAAGGTTTAGTTACCTTTTTGATTTCTCAAAAATCTTTTAATCAGGGGTATAAATCCATCAAAACCATGGCCAATTATTTGGTTCACAAAAAAATACCCAATAACGAAATTCATACTCCTTTGGAAATCATTACCAAAGAGAACTACAATTTCAGCCACTCCGAAGAACGCAAATATTACAACGAAAATTAGAATACAACTTCATGTACTGCTTTCCCCTCCACGTCGTGGTGGGTAAATTGAATTTTTGATTTCTCACCCTGCGTAACCGAAACCGATAGAAACCCCCCTTTAACCCTCAAAAATTGATGCTCAGGCCTTAAGTCCTCTTGCTTCCAGCCTCCAGCATGAACATCTGCACCCGCCCCACAACCAAATTCCCAGAGGTTGGTGTTTTTGATATGGGTAACATACTGCCAATGGCGGTCTCCATTGACAATAAACAGGTTTTTCTGTTTTTTTATAAAATCCAATATCTCTCCTTGTTCATAAGAATAAGTAGCATTGCTGAGGTTGTCATTTTTATTGGAACGATCGGGACCCAAAATAGGAGAAGAAGTAATCAATACTTTAAATGTAGCATCCGACTCAGAAACCGTATCGTAAAACCATTGCTTTTGGGCTGAACCCCAAATGGTTTTATCGGGTCCATCTGCCAAATAGTTTTGATTTCTGTAGTTTCTACCCTCTACAATCCATACCTGAAGGTCCTTCCCCCATCGCACGGTTTTATATCTTTTGGGATGACTCGGAAATTGTTCCTGATCAAAAATTTCCAATCCCCTCTCAAAAGGAACGGCTCCATAATCCTTACCAGGATAACTGTCATCAAAACCCACATCATGATCGTCCTTCATAAAATAGGAAGTATGTGTATTGAAAAAGGATCGTTGATTGGGAAGGGCAAACAAACGGTTCCATTTGAAACGCATCAACTCCTCGGTCAGCGCATAAGGAGTTGGTTTGTCCATGTATTCAACATCCCCAGTATGTACATAAAAATCGGGATGTAATGCCGACATACTGGGGTATATTTTATGACCGTTTTCCATATCATCTCTGCGGTTATAATCGTGACAAGAGACGACACAAAATTTCACACTCTTTGAAACATTTTTTGGAGCGGGTAATAAAAATTGACCCGAAATACTATCGGAAACCTGAGCGCCTTGAGTGGGTCTTGCATAAATTTTTAAACGGTATTTTTCACCCGCTTTTAAGCCCTCCAACTTCCACTGATGGGTAAAATCTTTTTGAGGATCAACATCTGCCCAGTCCGAAACAATCTTTTCGGTCTCATGGCCTTCAATATTATACTGTAATTGAACTTGACCTTGAGCTCCAGGACAATAGCCTTCCATTTCTTTGAGCAGCATACCTTCTGGAATCTGGGTATTATAAATCGCTTCGAGATCAGGATTTTTGGCCAATGATTTCATTTGTTCAAGCGGAATCTCAATAAAGGGTTGTCCCTCAAAAAGAGCCGATTGATTTTGTGTCAACCGCGTCCAAAGAACGATGGAGTTTTGATCGGCCCAACCATTTTTTATTCCATTTGCCAAAAAGGGGCCTTTTTCGGTTTCTGGAGTGAGACCGCTCAAAGAAAGAAATCCCAACAGTATAGCAAACAGATTCCTCATCATCAAAAAAAATTACTCGTTAAAACGTGACCTAATCCCTAGCGTATAGCTTAACCATTTCGGAACCTGCACTCAAAAAGGCTCCAACTCCATACACTTCAGTCTTGTCGGGGTAGGCCTCGCCTGGTTCTGCCCCGATGGGTTGAACATATCCCAACATTCCGTCTTCATTAACATAACCTACCATAGCACTCCAAGCTTTTTCAACTGCAGGTCTATAGGTTGCTTCATCCAAAATTCCCTTATTAATTCCCCAGGCAAGTCCAAAAGTGACAAATGAGGAACCACTCGTCTCTGGAGTAGGATAAAATTCCTGACCTAAAAGACTCATGGCCCAATGCCCCTCAGGGGTCTGAATCTCCAATAATTTTTTGGCCATTTTTTTGTAAATCTTCAAGAAATAAGCATAATCTTTATCGTTGGGATCGAGTTCCTCCATAATGTTTGACAAACCAGCAAAAACCCAACCATTTCCTCTACCCCAGAAAATTTTAGTTCCGTTATCGAGTTTATCAAAATAGGAACCGTCTCTGTAATAAAGGTTTTCTTCCTTGTCGAATAAGTGATTCGTCGTTGCCTTAAACTCTTTAACCATAAACTCAATGTACTTTCTGTCTCGGGTCAGATTAGACACCATAACCCAAAGAGGGGGAGACATAAACAATGCATCACACCAATTCCAACGGTCTTGATGAAAAGGAGATTGCCAATCCATTTTGGTTTGAGCAGGGTGATAAAGAATAAAATCAAACTGTTCGATCGTTTGCTTTATCATGTTTTCATCTTTGTATTTTCTATAAAGATGAAAATACGTTTGACCTACTGTATGATCGTCTGCATGATACACTCTTGCATAATATCCATTTCTTAGGTGAAGTTTCCAATCATGAGCATCTCCAATTCCCTTTAACCACTCATAATATTTGTCGCTATCGGCCATAGCGGCCCATTTTGACATTCCTACATAAAGGGCTCCATTCGTCCAATCCAACGGATGATGTTTATCTCTGCTAAGTCGTTTGTTTTGTGCGCGATATTCCAGATTATCGTGATTATTTATTTGCCAATCTGCTACTTTTTCCATGATTTGTTTGACTTCCTCTACACGATTATTTTGTGCGAATAAGCCAGGAAAGAAAAGTAAAAAAATGATGTTGTAGATAATTGTTCTCATGATTCTTATTGTTAATTATTTGTTTTTTATAAATATAAATTAAGTTTTGATTTAATTGATAACGAAATCCGTTAAGCTTTTCTTGTAATTTTAGTTTGTGTTTTTCTTCAGCTTGTAGAGGTAAAGTTTACTGGGATTGGGCCAAGGCTTTGGACGGGGTTTGTCTCTGAAACGATCGAGCGCTTCCCATTTGAGAACATATCTAACGTCCTCCTCTTTAGACTGTCCAATGTCTACAGAACTCACCACATTCAAACCTTCAAAAGTCCCTTGAGTGGTTATCCTTTTTTCGAATCGATAACTTGAAAATAAGGGCAATTCTCGGATCACTTTTCCAATAGGGTCAAATTTTTCGTTAAGTAAAATTATACCCTCCCCATATTTGATGTGCCAATAGCCAATTTCGTAATATCCGCCTTCTCTTTTATCAAAGTTTCTGATTTTAAACTCACCCATGATGCTCCCATTCCCTGAAAATTCCCAACGATAGTCCCATTGTGTAATTTGCTTATACACCCATTGATTTCCTTTGATCTGGGCAATAAACAATTGAAGGTTACCCTCTGGGTCGTATTTGTGATACGTAAATACAGGTTTTTGATTTTGATCCAACTGCATTTTAGCCCCCAAATTAATGATCCCTCCTTTGGGAGGAATAGGGTCAACAATCAATGATTTTTGACTCAAGGTAGCGGGTAATGAAATGGGTTGGTCGAATGCATCAAACCAATTTTTAAGATCAGCGCTTTTCATATGCGAAAGATCGTGATTTGTTGAACAGTCGGGTGTATCTCGCCACACCCAATAAACGTGATAAAACCCATCCTCTCTCATTTCTGGCTGAGATTGATAAGCGTTCATTAGCCCCTGTCCGTCGGTCAACGGAACATCCAACATCCGTTTCCATTGCTGAGTTTGTGTATCGTACTGGTTGTATATTTCGTTCCCATTTCCACTACCACCGTCTCTGTAATGGAAAATCAATTCGTTTTCCTCCGTAGTCATAAATTCAGGATAGGTAGAACGTTTTTCATTCGGCCCAACCATAGTATGGTGCTGCTTTAAAGTACTAATATCATTAGGGTCTTCACTTCTGAAATACGTCAATGGATCAACATGCATATTTCCAGACAGATGAATATAGTTCTCCTTGTCGACCGCCATGGTTAATGAGTTGTGGGAATCCCATCCTATTTGAGTGGCCGAAAATCGCTTACTTCGTTCAGGAATATTGGGATCGCGAGGAGGGGAAGGCAACTTGTGTAAAGAAAAATGATCGTCAGATAAATTTCTTTGTCCCACTACTATGTTTCTGTTGGCGTTATAATAGGCTATATACTGCCTGTTTTGATGTGTTAATAGGGAAAAACCTACAGAATGTCCCGACCAAACAGAATCGATCTCAATAATTTGCTCAACAGACTCTTTTAGATGAGACTCATCGATAAGGATTTCTTTTTTAATTTGTTCGTTACAATTTGAAAAAAGAAATATGAAAGATAGTAGGGGAATGATTATGTTTTTTTTCATTGGGATAATGAATTGAAAAATTTTCTATTAAAAAAATTATAACGATTCCAATACCAGTCCTGATTTGGAATTCTTAAAATGATAATGATACGTTTTTTGGTTCATACTAAAGCTAATACTGACATGACCGTCCTTATCTGTTTCCATCTTTTTTGAAGCCTTGACCTCTTCCATTTGTAGGGGATCCTCTAAGGGCAAAATCAAATTTGCAACGATCGTCTTTTTGGATTGAGATGTTATTTCTACATCAAAATAATCGATCCAATGGAAAGCTTGGGTCGCATTGACCATTTGAGAAGGGTGTCTTCCTTTTTGGAGGGAATAGTCTTGATCGGTAACAGGGATGAGCGCCATACTGCTCTTATCGCCCCTAAGCAGAACAGCCTCACCATCAATGTTGAATTCTACCCCCGAATGAAAGCGCACTTCAATATTTGAATTTTTTTCTGCATGAATTTCATCCAGGACAATTGTAATGTTTGGTTTTTCCAAAAGGATATGCCTTCTCCATTTTTGGAGTTCTTTTTTAGGGTATGCATTGGTAGGGTCCATCAAAACATAGTCCCTTTGGGCGGTGGTTCTAAAATCCAATACAGAACCGCCAACATCATAATCGTAGGGTTGTTTGTAGTATTTACCTGAAATTTGCTTTTCACCATTCACCAGAATAGTATTATGTCCTTCGCTTGAAGCTTCGGGATAATCAAATCTAACCTGATCAAAATACTTCTCATCGTAACCACTTTTCCCCAAGTCTTTAATAAAATACTGTTTATTCCAATAGACTATAAAGTGACCGATGTCGAGATGGCCATGATGTGGGTCATCATTTTTTCCAGCTTTTCCTGCAACCACAGCCTTTTCTGCATCCGAAAAATCACTTCGCATCACCCACCAATCAATTGTCTTAAAATGAATGGAGGGTTGAAGAGGGGGTAAACCTTCGAACAGGGGTCGAGGCCAAATGATATCGAAAGCGTCATCGGCTTCTTTATGGAGCTGATTCCTGTACCATGCAGCCTGTGGATTTTGAGTTTCGGTTGCAAGCTTATTGATCAAATGAGTACTTCCAACCCATCCCTCTCCTCCTGAGTCTTCAAAATTGAGTGACTTATTTCCAGGAAGGGAAATATGTAAAGGAAAGGTTACGGGATTGTCGTAGAGTCGTTTATTCTTAAATAAATTGTGTTTTCCACCGGTTAAACGTTTCAAAGCCTCTGCAAAAAACACAGAGGTATGGACCCCATAGTTCCAGTAAGATCCTCCTTCTTGCCAGCCACCGTCGACTCCTAATTCATCAAACATACTGTTGATTCTGTTAAAAGATTCAGCCACAACATCGGTGAGTTGAGGATGCTCTTTTAACAAGGTTAAGCCCGCCAAACCTACCCCAGAATTACAAACCCCACACCAGTTACAACGGTAGGCAGTTGCCCACCAATGAAATTCATAATCTCCCCTAACCCGGGTGATTACTTTCTCCAAAAGTGCCCCCCTTATACGGTCTCTTTGGGCCTGTGATAAGGCAGGGTATAACCAATCATAAACGGCCGCCATCATTCTTCCCGAATCTCCATTGAAATGATCAAAATTAAAGTTTACCTGATCGTCGGGGACATTCCAGGGCATGATGCGTGAATAGATAATAGGAAACTCATGGGCACGTTGCGTCCAGGTTGTTAGATCACAAAAAGCATCTGCAAATTCAAATGCTTTTTGGGCATATTGCTCCTCTCCAGTCATTTGATATAGAAATGCCAGATAAAAAGCATTGTTTCGATTGTTCGTGTAATACGACGCGTATGCTATACTTCTATCTTCTTCTGACCAATTTGCTCGGGTATTTTTTCCTTGAACGGGAATGTTTTTTTCAATGGGCATGGCCATCCAAACTTTAGCCCTCGTTTTCATTTTCCTGAAAACATCTCTACTCTCTGGATCTGAATGGATTCTTTCAAGAAGTATTTTTTTCTCTGCATTGTTAAAGTAGAGATAAGGATGCTCAAGAGCAGATATTTCAATGGCTTTATCGATATCAGACTTAAGCAATTGTGCATTCAGAACCGACCCAATCAAAAGTAAAAGAGCGGTACAAACGATCTGATTCATGATTTTACAGCTGTAATTCATCTTTGTATGTCTATTGTTATAATTCAAGCCTGCCGTTCCATACCCCTATGGTCAATTTTTTTGGCCACTTAAGCGAATTTTAATATCCAATTGCGCTCCGTTAACTTTTGAAGCAGGGATTTTCAATTCCAATCTTTTCAATCCATCAATTTGTCTATCCAACGCCAATGGAGGAGGATCCAAAGAAACTACATTCATTTGAATATCGCCATGACTCAAGTTTTCAACAAAGAGTGATTTGGCTGAATTCACCGATGAACTCTCGGGTTTACTTAAAGTAGCTCCCTTAGCGGTGATTGCCACATCCATTGTGGTGATCAATTGCCAAGTAATGGTTTCAGTGGACTCAATCATTTCGACACGATCCTCAATTATTAGCGATACATCGCTGTCTTTGGTAAACGTTCTTTTAGCGCTTTTGAGCTGTCCTTCGAAGGTAGGGGTAAGATCGAAAGTAACTTGGGGTTGCTCCCCCTCTATAAAATCGATAATGGTAGCTTTTCCATCTACCACATGCAACTCATCGTTGACCGTTAGGGTACTGTGTCCAAAATTACCTTTATTCAAAAGCGTCCAACGTTGACTGTCTTGTGATTTATTCCAAAGGTCAAAGCCCTCTTTTTCCAGATCATTATAACTTTGATTTCCCGGGTCGATTACCCATCTCTCATCATTCAATTCGAAAATAAAAGAACCGCCATCCATATTACCGTGATTCACTGTTCCTCTTCCCCCTTTACCCCCAAAATAATAACCGTTAGGGTCGGAAGAACCTCCGGTAAAAACAGCTATTGGATTGGAGCCCTCACCTTTCCATGCCTGGGGTAGTTCCGATTTTTTGGTGTTTTCATACTGGGCCAACCAAACCAATCCTGCACCATCCAATCGTCTCAAAGTCCCCATTTGGCGGGGTGACCTCATCAGTCGGTCTCTTTCAAAAAAGATTTCATCTCCCGTTTTGGAGGCAAACCATGCCAAGGTAATATCTCCATTTTCACTTCTTTTATCTCCACAATCAGCAAAGTTGTAATACCAACCCGAGGGAGCATTCATCAACACCCTAAAAAGGGCACTTTCTTTAAAAGCTGGATAATCCCCTAAACCAAAATCGGTTCCAAAGGCACTTTCCAACATAGCATTGGTTACTACCGAAAAAACGGTGCCATAACCCCAATAGGTCGAGCCTTCAGGATATACTCCATCCGGACCGTATTCATCTAAAGCATGAGGCAAACCGTCTAAAGCTCTTTTGATGGTAGCCGTCGCCAGCTCTGGATCGTGTTCAGCAATGGCTATAGAGGCCGCTATCATGCCCCCATTACAAACCTGGTTCCAATTATTATTTCCGTTAATCCATCCTGTATTGGATCCCTTTGCGGTATTATAGCTGGGTTGAATACCTTTCTCAATCAGAGCGGCTATTGCCATATCTATGGTCGATTTTGGCAAATCACCAGCCGTCCAATCCAGTGCAAAGGCTACGGCCATTGACATCTCTCCTACATCCAAATAGTGAGAAGGATTCCAATCGGTAAAGCTACAAACAGCTTTGACTTCTCCATCGATTCTTTCCAGTATTCTGGGATCTTTTTCGATGCGGTACACCATCCCCAACATGTTGATGCGGTAAAGCATCTCGCGAGATACGGAGAGTAATCTTCGTCCAATTTTGATTCGTTCCAAAAAAGGTTTGTCAAAAATACTTTCGGCATTGAGGCGGATGGCTTCATAGATGTTTTTAACCACCGGATCGGATTGCAATTTGGATCTCAAGGTTTTCTCTATATCGGCATTGAGGACCAATCTGGGTTGCTCTTGGCGAAGATTCGAGGTCAAATAATCGACCGTAAAAGGATTATGGAGTTGGTATTGGTCATTTTCGGTGGCTTGTTTTTGGCTACAGCTCAAAATTAGCACTACAAAAAGACCCAACAATACGCTGAAAAATGATTTTTTCATGGCAAATAAATATAAATTGTTAATTCAATTAAATTTAAATAAAAATTAGGAATGATCCTTAAAAAAACAAAGCCATCTTTTCAGATGGCTTTGTCTATTAATATCGATAAAATGATTTTACCAACCAGGGTTCTGACCGAGATCAGGATTCTGTGACAATACATCTAATGGCAAAGGCCATAAATAATGTTTGTTTTCATTGAATACAGGGGTTTCGTAATCCGTCCCTTTGTATATTTCCAGATATTCTACACCCTCGACCATACCACTTTTAACTACCGTTCTACCAGTGGGGTCAATCGCAGCTTTGTTGGCTGCATCCCAACGGATCCCATAGTCTTTATGCTCCAATTTTTTCCCTTGTTTCCATCTTCTGAGGTCATCGTAACGAAAACCTTCAATGAATAACTCAATTCTTCGCTCTCTTCTTATTTCAACCAAAACAGAAGAAATACCATCGTCGGCATAACGAGGATCCATAGGAGGATTGGGTGTCAAATGGGGCATGCCCACTCTATCTCTAAGCTTGTTGATACTGTAATCCAAGTCTGCTTGAGAAATTGTTCCACCTCCCAATTCAGCTTTGGCTTCGGCATAGTTTAGTAACGCTTCACCAAATCGAAGAGGAATTCCAGGAGTCATGGATGAATTGTATCCAGCATACGCAGGCCCAACTTGGAAATTCTTAATAATATGATATCCCGTATAACTACTCATTCCACCAGACATTCCTTGAAGTCTGGGATAAGGATTAGTCTCGGGTCCATGATTTCCATATCGGTATAAAACCTGATCATCGGGATGCAAAACCGATTGTCTTAATCTAGGATCTCTGTTCACGAAAAGATCTTTGAAATTTGAATCCTTTTGATAAAGCGGAGATAGGCTAATGGGAAGTCCATCTTCACATAGAAAGTCTTCTACAAAACTTTTGGTTGCACCGCCATTATAACTTCTATAATAGTTTTGGAAGTGATTGGTTCGTATCCCCCTCTCATATCTCTGAATGAATATGGGTTCGGGACTGCCATCAACAACCTCCAAACGATGCAATTCGTTGTGACTGAAATTAGGATCACTGGCAATGTGCAGGCTATGAGCTCCACTGTCGATCAAAGCTTTTGCAGCATTTGCAGCTTCTGTCAACCATTGATCGTGTCCACCCAAATTGTGATATTTTCTCCAAGTTCCTTCAAACAAACAAACTCGAGATTTTAGAAGTTGAGCAGCAGCCAATGTTAACTTACCAGGGTTTGAGGCACGCATGTTCGCAATAGCAAAGTTTAGGTCTTCTAAAACTTTTCCCATCACAAAATCTCTACTGTCTCTTTTTCCGTAAAGAATATCGTCATCAGTAGTGGTCAATTCTTTATCGACCCATTGAACTTCTCCATATTTGGAGACTTTGTCTGCATAAAAAATCGCCCTAAACAAACGAGCTTCGCCCTTGTAATGATTTTTATCACTTTCAGGGACATTTGCTTTGTCATATTGAGCCAATCCGATATTTATCGCTCTAATAAGCCCCCATCCTTTGTATCCAAACCATCCTCCTGCATCATTTTGATTTGCTGAAGTGGGAACATTCCAAACTCCAGATCTAATTTTCGCAAAATTGATTCCTCTCGAATGTCGAGGCGCAGTGTTATCAGACATTCCATCAAGGTATGCATAGGAGAATTTCTGACTGTCAAAACCGTCATCATGCCCCATCAATATGGGATAAACATCATCATTCTGAACCAGATGATAGAAATAGTTGTTGTACACCGCCAAATCGTTTTCGGTATTCCAAAAGGAGGAATTACTGATCTGATCCAATGGTTGTCTCTCCAAAAAATCATCATTACAACTTAATAATATGATTGATGTAGTAAAGACTAATAGTATCTTATTTAAATTGTTTTTCATCATTATATATTTTTTATTATAAACCAATTTTTACTCCAAAAGCATGAGTTCTGTTCTTGTAGTATTCTTGAGTAAGTGTGGGTCTTACTTCAGGATCAAGAGGTGCTCTCATGTTTGTAAATTCCCAAAGGTTTTGTCCAGAGTAATAAAGGTTCAAAGACTGAACTCCAATTAAATCAACAATATCTTGAGGAACTCTATAGTTCAAATTCAACTGCTTAAGCCTAATGTAGGCGGCATCTTGAAGGTAGCGACTATTTCCCTGTAGGTTCTTCTTGGTATTTGTACCAATATCGGGAGCAGGAAAATATGCATCTGGATTATCAGGTGACCAAGTATCCGTAATATAGTATTTTTCTATATGACCCGCGTTGAAGGGATAGAATGCAACCCAGTTTCCGTTAGGTGGAAGATAATCTCCTTTAAGGATTCCTTGGAAGAATGAATTCAAGCTCCAGTTCTTATACCTTAAGTCTAAATTCAAACCAAACATGTAACGCATTGATGAATTTCCAATAATGGTTCTATCACCTGGATCGTCTAACGTATTGGTTCCAGGATTCACAACCCGGTCACCGTTGAGATCTTGATATTTCAAATCTCCAGCTTGCCAACCGAAAAAGTTAAGGCCGGTAAGGTCAGCCCATGCGGCAACCTCAGCATCGGTTTGAAAAATACCATTTCTCCCATCGTCTACTTTGTAACCCCAAATTTCACCAATTTTTTGACCTATATAGTACTCATTCAAAGCACCTGTAGGGTTGTCGTATTTAGTGATTTCTGCTTGAGAATCAGACAAAGCCAAAGTAACGCCATAATACCAATCGTCGTTGACTTGATTTTTCCAAGTGGCAGAAAGTTCCCACCCTTTGGTCTGTAAGTCAGCAGCATTCGATTTAGGTGCAGCAGTACCGAGTATGTCTGGATACGTTACATTCATCAACATGTCTTCGGTGGTTCGCGTATAAATATCGAAACTCAAATCTAATTTGTTGTTTAAAAAGGTAGCATCAATACCAAAGTTGGAGGATACAACCGTCTCCCAAGTCAAATCGGAACTAACCAATCCGGCGGGTGATACATAAGGAGCTCTTGAACCTGCAGCTAAAAGATAACTAGAGGTATTAGAACCCATGGTCGGTATGTAGGGATACCAGTCGTTACCCAAAAGTTGGTTCCCCAGTTTTCCATAAGAACCTCTGATTTTTAGATTGTCTAACCATGAGGAAGTATTGGCCATAAAAGCTTCTTCGGAAATTTTCCAACCTGCAGAAAATGAGGGGAAAAAATCGAAGCGGGTATCGGTAGGGAATCGAGAACTGGCATCGTAACGACCGTTCAATTCGATCAAATATCGATCTTTAAAGATATAGTTCAAACGATAAAAAGCACCTCTCAAAGACACATGGCTCGCTCCTGAGTAGGCCTCTTGAGCACCAGTAGTGGCATTGAGGTTGGTGATATTGGGCGTAATCAAACTGTAAGCTTTTGCTCTGGTGTAATGTCTATTACCCATTTCCTGGTTGAAACCAATAATCGTGTTGAAGTAGTGATCACTGTCTTCTGGCTCAAAGGTATAATCGGCAAAGGCGTTAAATACATAATAAAAACGCTTGTCGTAACGATTTTCAATCCAATCTGTAGCAGAGAACCCTTCATCTATTCTAATGTTGGATAAATCAACACTGGCTCCGCCTAAGATTCCTTGAATTTTGGTTTGTTGATCTTCATTGTATATATAGGTATAATTGGGAGAAAATTCCGCCCTAACCTTAAGGCCTTTTGCGGGAGTAATGGTCAATCCCTGAGTGGCCAAGATGTCGTTTTGGTGCATCGTATCCCGTCCTCCTTGTTCTATATAAGCCATAGGATTAACAGACATAAAAGGCGTTCCAATCCATTGCTCATATTGAGATCGGTCTCCCGGTGTCAAATAGTAAGGCAGATCAGGAAAACGAACTGCATTTGCTCCCATTCTTGCCAAAGAGTTGATGTTTACGTCCCAATTGTAAAAGTGAGGTTGATCGTCTTCTTCTACAGTCACAAGCACTTTTGTGTCCATTTCCAACCAATCCGTAATCTTATAGGATGTTTTGGCTAAAATATTATAGCGATCGTATTCGATGTTTTTTTCATCGTTATTGATCCATCCCTTTTTTTCAAGAAAACCAAGAGAAACATAGTAATTGGTTTTATCTGTGGCTCCCGATACACTCAAATTGTGACGTTGTTGAGGAGCCCAGTCTTTGACAAACTGTTCTGCAAAATTATTGAAACCAACATGTCTGATTACTGTTCCATCTCGAATCCACGCATTTTCGGGCGTTGGGTTTTCCACCCAAGCTTGAGCACCAGCCAAATATTCAGCGTCATATTGTTCTGTCCCATTATTCTTCATGGTAGCTGCATTTCTAATGAGTGCTGCTTCATAGGGATTATCTACCAAATCAATATTCATGATGGGTTTACCAAAAGAAAATTCAGAGGTAAAGCTTACCGTTGTTTTTCCTGATTTTCCTTTTTTGGTTTCGATCAAGATCACCCCAAAAGCGGCTCGTGCTCCATAGACTGCTGCAGAGGAGGCGTCTTTCAAAACACTCACACTGGCAATATCATTGGGATTTAAACTTCCCAAATCCATGGGGACCCCATCGACAAGAATCAGAGGACTTCCTCCGTTGATCGACTCGAAACCACGAATGTTGAACTCGGGCGCAGTAGTCGGGTCACCGTTTCGGATGTCGATGTTCAAGTTGGGAATCACCCCTTGAAGACCTTCTCCAACGTTGACGATAGGACGATCTTCCAATACATCACCAGAAACCGAGGCTACCGATCCAGTAAGGTTGACTTTTTTCTGAGTCCCATAACCTGTTACTACTACCTCTTCCAACTCATTGTCGGCTTCAAGGGTGGCAGCAATACTGTTCTGATTGGCAGCAACCGTAATGAACTGCGTTTGGAATCCTACAAAGGAAAGTTCTAAAACATCTCCTGCATTGGCCTGAATGGTAAAATTACCATCAAAATCTGTGCTAACTCCGTTGTTAGTTCCCTTAACAACCACTGTCGCTCCGGGTAGTGGCCCATCGGCATCAGATACTGTTCCTTTAATGGTTTGTTGTCCCATTACTTGAAATCCTACAAAAACCAAAACCAAACATAGACTTCTTTTGAAGGAATTCAAAGTTTGAATTTGATTTGATAAACTTTTGAAGTAAATCATAAATAAATTTTTAGTTAATAAATCAATTGTTTTTTTCACCTAATTCTACTCTAATATAATAATTATAAT
>ERZ887849.146-NODE-146-length-75397-cov-65.602984_pt1 | contig 75397 bp, 52 predicted proteins | sample MGYA00521267_ERZ887849 | MGnify/ENA primary metagenome ERZ887849 (study PRJEB32303, sample SAMEA104408601) | aquatic metagenome | biome: Brackish water; feature: Pelagic; material: water | place: Baltic Sea | collected 2014-06-06T16:11:00 | depth 2,863 m ...
TGGCACATACGCGGTTGGCACATACGCGGTTGGCACGTACGCGGTTGGCACGTACACGGCTGCCAAAGACACAGCCTCAGCATTCAGGTACAGATCAACCGAGACTGAAAGCACTGAACTCTTCAGACACTTGCAAAATCTGCTGGCTAAGTTGCGAATGAACTTCCAGCGTTCCGTCTGTGGTGCCCGTTGCTCCAATACGCTCCAGAGTGGCCGCCAGAGTAGCCGTTTGGCCAGCCCCCAACGACAACAGTGCCCCTTTAAGAGTATGGCCCATGCGATGCAAAGTGCCGGCATCCTGCGATTCAATGGCAATTCGCGCCTGTTCCAAAAGCTGCGGCGCTTCTTCAAGAAAAGCGTCAATCACAGCCTTCAGCAGTTCGCGATCTTTATCGACACTTTCAAGGGCCTGGTCCCAGTCGACCAACGATACAGGCTCGCCTGCAGACAATCGTAACGGCCCGGCATCGGTCGGCTGTTCTTTACCTGCCGGTTGCAGCTTTAACCTGGCGAACATTTCAGCAATTTGCTTGCCTCGAATGGGCTTGGAAAGATACTCGTCCATCCCCGCCGCAAGACACAATTCGCGATCGCCTTTCATCGCGTGAGCCGTCATTGCAACAATTGGCGTTCTGACTTCGTGTTGCTGTTCGTAATCACGAATCGCCGCTGTGGCCTGCAACCCATCCAGTTCCGGCATTTGTACATCCATCAACACAACATCAAATGCGGCTTCTGAGTAAAGCCTGACAGCCTCGGCTCCGTTGCGTGCAAGAGTGACAAAGTGTCCCTGATTTTTCAGTAACCCCATCGCCAGTTTTTGATTAACGACATTGTCTTCTGCCAGCAGAACATTTAACCCATTAACTGCAGCCGAGTCTAAATCATGATCACGAACATCAGGAGTTGCTTCTGTGGCATTAACTTCCAGCAACGTCACAATGCTGTCGAACAATTCCGATTGTTTCACAGGTTTCAGTAAATGACCGGCGATGTTTAGCTGCTGCCGTCGCACGGCGTCTTCCGGACGGCCCCCGGATGTCAGCATAATGATCTTCAGATCCGCGTAGCGGCCATCGGCTCGAATCATTTCACACAGTCCAAAGCCATCGGTAAGCGGCATGTGAACGTCAGACAGTAACAGCACGTATGGTTCATCAGCCCGCGCCGAATCCAAGAGGCTCATCGCATCGTCAGCGCTTCCGACGGCGGCGGCGATCATCCCCCAGTTGGTACACATTTCCACCAGAATCCGACGATTCGTTTCATTGTCGTCGACAACCAGAACACGAGTTCCGTGCACGACAACGGGATCCCGGCTTGATGACTGATAACCATGAGCAATGCCGAACGGAACTTCCACCCGGAAAACACTTCCCTGCCCAACAACGCTTTCGCAGCTGATCTTACCAGACATCAATTCCACAAGGCGTGTTGAGATGGCCAGTCCCAATCCGGTACCACCAAAACTTCGAGTTGTAGACGTGTCCGCCTGCTGAAACGATTCGAAGACATGATCAATCTTGTCGGGCGGAATTCCAATCCCCGTATCTGAAACAGAAATTTCCAGTTGCACTTCATCGTCAGACTTCGAAGTCGTGTTCACCCGAAGGACGACTTCACCTTCCAGAGTGAACTTAATGGCATTTCCGACCAGGTTCACAACAATCTGCCGCAGTCGAGCGGGGTCACCCAATAGAAAGTCGGGCACGTCTTCGGCCACAGAAAATGCCAATTCCAGTTTTTGCTTATGAGCACGCGTGCCCAACAGCTTCATGGTGTCACCCAACGACTCTCGGAGTTCAAACGGGATGGATTCCAGCTCCATCTTTCCGGATTCGATCTTGGAAAAATCCAGAATGTCGTTGATCAAATCCAGTAACGATTCACCAGAAGCCTGAACCAAAGTCAGGTATTCGCGTTGCATGGCAGTCAGCGACGTTTCCATCAGCAGTTCGGTCATGCCAATAACTCCGTTCATCGGTGTGCGAATTTCGTGGCTGACGTTGGCAAGAAAGTCACTTTTCGCACGGTTTGCGGCATCGGCGGCATCCAACGCGTGACGCAGCGCTTCCTCTGCGCGTTTGCGTTCCATAACACGACCAACCTGCTCACCGACACTCTGAAACACACTTAGCAGGCGGCTGTTTTCAGGCTGAACGTCGTTCGCAAAAAACTCCAGCACCGCGACGGCTTCGTCGTGAATGATAATGGGAAACGCAACACCACTGCAGAAGCCATTGTCGTGGAAGAACTGTCCTTTTTCATTCCTGAGTTCATCCCGCAGACTTTCTACCCACCGGGGTTCCTGAGTCGCCCATGCAACTCCGGAAAGTCCTTTCGTTTTGCTGGGTGGTATCCGCGATTGCAGCGTTGCGTTGCGGAGCGTTAGATAACCGGTATCGTCCTCAGGAAACCAGATTCCCATCGACTCAAGATATGGGCTTGCATCATCGATTGAAGGTCGCAAAACGTGACCAACGTCCCATCCTGTAAGATTGCACACAATTGAAAGGCAGCCGCGCAAAGCGTCTTCCATTGAATCCGTTTCTCTTACCAGCCGAGTTGCCTCGTACAGCAATTCCGCTTCCATCGCTTTCCGAGTCGCCTCCTGTTCGGCTCGCTTAAGTTTGGTGATGTCTCGGCCGATTCCCACCAGGCCGACAACGTTTGAATTCACATCGCGCAGCGGAATCTTACTGGTCAGCATCCATAATTCTTCTCCTCGCTGATCAACGTTTGACTCTTCCCGATCAACCAGAGGCTTGCCGGATTCCATGACCGCTTTGTCGTCTTCGGCGAAATTCCGTGCCACATCTTCGGGAACGAAATCAAAGTCTGTTTTGCCAACAAGCTCGTCTGAGGTTTTGCATCCATACAGGCGATTCAAGGCTGGATTCGTCATTAGAAAACGCCCGACACGATCCTTAATAAAGATGACGTCGGGCAGGTGATTCATCAATGTCTGCAGACGATCACGTTCATGGGCCAATTCTTCTTCGACAGTAATCACATCAGTGATATCGCGAGACAGGCCGAAGGTTCCGATAATATTTCCAGCGGCATCTTTCAGTGGCAGCTTGGTTGAAGAAACCCACGTATCCGGTCGATCCGGCCAGGTTTCTCGCTCAACGCGTCCCACAATTGACTGACCGGACTCCATAACGCGAAGCTCATCTTCGCGAGCCTGTTCGGCATGTTCGCTGGTGAAAAATTCAGCATCGCTTTTACCAACGGCCTCCGCCGCGCTGCTGAGACCAAACATCGCCGCCATACTTTCGCTGATACGAATGTATCGGCTTTCAGCATCTTTGAAGTAGATTGCGTCCGGAATCGACTTTAACAGCGTTTGCAACAACGCCGCTTCACGTTGGTGAGCCATTTCGGCTTCCACCTGTTCAGTAACCACCCAGAACAGAACCTGAACTCCAACGATTTTTCCGTCAGCGTCACGGTGTGGCCCCTTTAAACGTTCCACCCAACATTTGCTGCCATCGCTGCAAACCTGATCAACCACTCCTTGAAAAACCGTTCCCTTTATCAGCGTCGCCTGATCTTCTTTCTGAAACCTTGCACGGTTTCTTTCGTCAGTGACTGGCGGCTCGCCGTTTGCAATCAACGTTTCCAGTGAAATCCCGTGGAACTCAAGATACGGCTTGTTGGCGAAGACGGCTCGCCCCTGGCGATCTTTTCGAAGCAGACACACCGGCAGGCTATCAACAAGCATATGATAATCTGCCTGAGTTTGCCTGAGCGCTTCTTCCGGAGAATCTGATTCGGGAAGATTCATTGTGGCTGTCCGTTCTTAATCAAAGTGACTCGATTTCCGCAATCGTTCCATTCCACTTCATCCAGAAACAACCGCATCATCAGCACCCCGCGACCATGCGGTTTCAGCAAATTTTCAGGATCTGTTGGATCAGGAATCTTACTGGCGTCGAAGCCGCTCCCTTCGTCCGCAATATCAACACGCAACTGTTGTGGTGTAATACACGCTTTGACAGTGACGCGGCGATCTTTCCAGGGAGCAGCGGCGGCACGCACTTTGGCCAGTTCGCTGAACGCTGTTCCGTCCCCTTCTCGCAGCACAGAATCGAGCTCCAGATTGCCGTGCAGGCAGGCATTCAAAAGAGCTTCCTCCAATGCGACTCCCAAACGGGGTAATTCTGAATCGGGGCACAGTCCCGCAGCCTGAGCAGCCTGGCTTAAAAAACGGGCCGTCGCAGACATCAGAGTACGATCGTTTTCCAGTGACAATTCGTATTCGTCTGACACCAGGCAACCCAGCAAATCAGCGTTGCCACGAGCTTCAACTCGAGCCGCCAGGACGCGTTCTATGTTTTCAATCAACCATTGAGAACCGCTGGCTTTATTCACATAGCTGGCAGCTCCATCTTTCATCGCCTGAACGGCAATTTCCTCACTGCCCCGGCCCGTCATTAGAATCACGGGCGTGTGAGGATAAGCAGACTTCATCTCCCGCACCAATTCCAAACCATCCTTGTTTGGCATCTGCAGGTCCGTCAGCACCAGGTCGAAACCAGTCGCTTCCAATCGAGACAGTGCCTCAACGCCATCGCAGGCAAGCTCAACCGTGAAGTCGGTCTGCTTCTTAAGCAATCCAGCGATACGAATCCGATCGGTGGCGGAATCATCGACAACCAAAATGGAAACCATTGCACTCTCCTGCAGCCAGCAAATATTTCACCACGGATGCTGATTCAGCTGACGCTTAAATTTCAGCCTTTAACCTGCGTCATCAAACGCCGTTCATCGATCGCAATAGCCAATGCTACTTCCGTTCCTGATGCATTGAAGTCAACAGACTCCATCAAAGCACGCATCAATCGAATACCGTTGCCGTTCGAAAAACTATCACTGGGAGGCCCTGTCAGCCGTTCTGCTGCTGAATGGTCAAAGCCCTGACCGTCATCACTAATCCGAAACGTGACTGTTTGCTGACCAAGCTGCATCGCCAGGCGGATGCGACGATTTGCATATTCACTCTGCTGCTGTCGAACAGACGCAACTTTCATATATTCCGTTCGCGTCAGTTCCAGCGGACGTGAATTGACTTGCAGATTGCCGTGAAAATAAGCGTTCAGCAGGCATTCTCGCACAGCCGTTGTCGCATTGCGGATCCTGATTGTTGATAACACCTGCATAGCCAGCAGGCGGTCACGAACATAGTTTACCAGAGCTCGAATCTGATCCAGGTTATTCTCAATTTCAAACTGAAACCGATTTTGAACCACGTGTTCCAAAACGCGTCGCGTGGAAACCAGTTCTTCTTCTGCCTTCAGAACTTCCTTGACGACGGCTCCCAGCTTCTCCGCCAGCTTTTCCTTCGATACATAATTGACCGCCCCCAACCCGATACACTCGGCGGCCACCTGATCGTCCTGCTGCGAAGAAATCAAAATCGCAGGAATCATTGGATAATCGGTGCCCATGATTTTCAATAGCTGTCGCCCATCAATCCCCGGCATAACAACGTCTGAGATCACCACGTTAATACGGCGCTGCCCCAACATCTTCAAGGCGTCATCAGCATTGGAAACCGGAATCACATCCCATGCAGCGTCTGCCTTTCGAAGCAGTCCTACGCTGCGAGTTCGATCGGTGATGGAATCATCGATCAACAGAATAGTGGTCAGGGGTTCAACAGACATGTCTCACCTTTGCGCGGGCATTTACAGCGGTCATCAGAGTGTGGCCGAACTCACAAAAACGATAGATTACAGCTTTGCATTTCTTATGCGAACAACTGCAATCAATCATCAACATCTGCAACCACCGCACGCCTAAGCATGGTGACTTCATTACCTGTTCTATTGTATGAAACTTGATCCATCGCAGATCTCATCAGTCGAATACCACGGCCCGACGTTCCATTCTGACTGCCCGTTTCATTGTCATCACTAACCGCTGTAAAGTCAAAACCAACACCGTCGTCTCGAATCACAAACTCAGCGCGTTCTCGTGAAATCGATGCTCGCACATAAATTCGTCGATTCAGGTAGGGCTCTTCCCAACACCGCGAAGCAGCGACGTCTTCGAATCTGGATCGATCATCTCCGGCTTCAGAACTGACATCCAGATTCCCATGATAACAGGCATTCTTCATGGCTTCCTGCAGAGCAATCCCGACTCGCAGTCTTTCCGCTTCGTCACCCAACGGAAGGCACCGCAGCATGCTAAGCAGATGACCGACGCAAATGTTAATCAACCCGGGTTCATTGGGGAGAACAAACGACGTTACCGTATCCGTCATGTAGTGCATCAAGCGCGACTGCGAATGTACGGCCTGTGAAGTTTTGTAGACCTGATTCAGTGTCTCCACCAGATCGCTGGCCAACCGCAACTTGGGCACATAACTGGCGGCGCCGTCTCGCAATGCCTGAGCGGCAATCTCTTCGCTGCCTTGAGCGGTCATCAAAATCACGGGAATGCCGGGGTGCTCGCGCTTAACCGCCGCGACAAGTTCCAGCCCCGTCATTTCAGGCATATGCAGGTCTGTCAGGATGAGGTCAGGTAAATGAGTGGCAATGAGTTCCATCGCCACCTTGCCACTGTCTGCCTGAAAAATTGTACAGTCCATCCACTTCGATGCGATTCCGGCAATGCGAACGCGATCAGTCATGGCGTCGTCGATAATCAACAACCTGGGCATTTTTGCATTCCTGTCTGTGTCTTAATTCCAGGTCAATCAGTGACTGAAAACGTCAACAGGAACTTGACCCGGCGGCGCAGAAAAGCTCCTGCGAAACTCTAGCAGAACAGAGTTGCCTCCATTTTCCAAGTCAAACGGTGATGAAGGATCGCTGAACTTTGTGCCAGGCCTGCATCACGTCGCCGCGTCGCTGCAATTCCCAGTCATTCAGACACGCAGGCAAGAACTGCTGGACAGTTTTGCGACAACGGAATTGCAGACAAACAGCCTCTGCAATCGCGCATCCCGCTAAGGAAAGTTATTCCGCCGCAATTTCCTGCAGCGACAGATATTCAATGACTGTCGCGAAAATATTATCGGCCAGCACAGTATCACGCGCTCGAACATCAATCTGATATTGATCAGAAGCGACGTTGAACACCAGCGAAACAATATCGACAGTCAACATATCAAGACTCAAGATGTCGACGTTGCTGACAATATCAGAATCGCCTCGCTCACGAATATACTGGGCCGTCAACACCTTCAATCCAGCTGGCAAATCAACCACATCGTTTGCCACTTCCGGACCGCCCTTAATCGTGGTGGGAGTTCCGCCGGGCTCGACCTTGATCAGTTTGACGTCAGCCTGTTTAGAATTGATCTTACTCAACAGCTCCGACAACAAGGCAGAAAGTGCTCCCGCCTTCCAGGTCGATTTTTTGAATTGTCGAGACTTGTGAACTGTCGTGTACATCCATGTTGCCCGCAATAAATTGCCGTCGAAGTCTGACTGATAACGCTGAACGCACGGTCTGCTCTGCATCTGCAAGTTTTGAGCGGTCGCTCAAACCAGCTGCGAACGTCCCCCGCGATTTTCCAATATACGCAATATACCAAAGGCAGCCTTCCCCTGAAAAGACTGCTTCAGCACCGTCCCAAAACCGGCCAACGACAAGTCCGTTTGATCAGCTCCAGCAAAAGCCGCATCCTGCCGCCGCAAATACAAGGGGTTTTCAACAGCTGACGGCTCAAGCTTAGCGCCGGCTTCGCCGCTTATTGAACAACATCGCTGTTTGACGCATTTCTAAAGCCAATGGCATAGAATTTCGGTCGCACACCATCTGACGTGTGTCTGCGTTTTTCTCCGGAAGTCGGTTCACGTGCCAGAACAACCCGTTTACCAGCGTCCCGTTCGCCAGCCGATCCCCAAAATCGACGCTGACCTTGCCGACGGCGCAGTTCCGTACGCAGAACTTCATTGCCGCACCAACTACTCTTTTCTGGAAGGTGCATCGCACGCTGACGAATTAGTCGCAGCCGCCAAAGCTCAGGGACATACGGCACTTGCCATCACAGACCGCAACACTTTGGCCGGCGTCGTGCGCGCTCACGTCGCTGCCAGGGAAGCTGGATTGAAGCTGCTGATCGGAGCAGAAATTGTTCCCGAAGATGGAGCGGCCGCCGTTCTGTTGGCGACAGATCGCGCCGCATACGGCAGGCTTTCACAACTGATCACTGTCGGCAGGCGACGAGCTCCCAAAGGAGAATGCCGACTTAAAATCAGCGACATCGCCGAATACAGCGAAGGCCTGCTGTGCTGCGTGCCGCTATCAACGGAAAGTCAACAAAGGTTCTCCAATACATTTCAGCCCGCGGCAAACGCTGAGGTGTCCGAACGGCAGCTGCAACAGTATCAGACCATTTTTGGCGACCGCTGTTACGCTCTGGCTGAACTACACCGCGGACCAAACGACGCAGCAAGACTTGATCGCTGGTTGAAATTGTGCCACCGCCTTAACCTGCCGATCGCCGCCGCCAACGATGTACACTATCACGAAACAGCACGGCGCCCTCTGCATGATGTTGTCACAGCCATCCGCTGCGGCAAAAGCCTGCAACAGCTCGGACACGAACTTCACCCCAATGGAGAACGATACCTGAAACCAGCCGCCGAGTTGCTGAAACAATTTTTCGGACGGCAGGAACTTCTGCAACGCACCATTGAGATTGCCAACCGTTGTCATTTTTCACTGGATGAACTGCGTTACGAATACCCGGAAGAAATCGTCCCCGACGGATTTACGCCCGATGAATACCTTGCCACATTAACGTGGACAGGAGCGAAAAAAAGATACCCTGACGGCGTGCCGGACAAAGTTCGCGAACTGATTCAGTACGAACTAAAACTCATCGCCGAAATGAACTACGAAGCGTATTTCTTAACAGTGTACGACATCGTTCGGTTTGCTCGTTCAAAAGGCATTTTGTGTCAGGGGCGAGGCAGTGCGGCCAACTCAGTCGTATGCTTCTGTCTGGGCGTCACTTCGGTCGATCCGAACCGCATCGACGTTTTGTTCGAACGTTTCATCAGCAAAGAACGCGATGAAGCTCCCGACATCGATGTCGACTTCGAACACGAACGCCGCGAAGAAGTGCTGCAGTATCTTTACGAACGTTACGGTCGCGATCGAGCGGGCATGACGGGAGTTGTGATTACCTATCGCCCACGATCTGCCGTCAGAGACGTGGCGAAAGCACTGGCGTTGTCCAATGATCGAGTTGAAAAGCTGGCATCTCAACTGGAACACGTCGATCAGATTGAACAAATGCCCGAACGAGTTCGAGAAGGCGGCATTGATCCGGATTCACTGTTGGGACGGCGATTAATCAAACTGGTTTCAACGCTGCTAAGTTTTCCTCGACACCTGTCTCAGCACGTCGGCGGCATGGTGATGTCGCGCGGGCCACTTAGCGAACTGGTGCCCATCGAAAACGCAGCCATGCCCGGCCGTACGGTGATTCAATGGGACAAAAACGACCTTGATGCACTGGGTTTGCTGAAAGTCGATTGCCTGGCACTCGGCATGCTTAGTGCCATTCGCCGCTGCTTTGACATGGTGAAACAATATCACAATCAGACGCTGACGCTGGCAAACGTCCCGTCTGAAGATCCCGTCGTCTACGACATGATCAGCGCCGCAGATACTGTGGGAGTTTTCCAGATTGAAAGTCGTGCTCAGATGAGCATGCTGCCACGACTGAAGCCTCACTGCTTTTACGACCTTGTTATCGAAGTCGCTATTGTACGGCCAGGCCCCATTCAAGGCGACATGGTGCATCCGTATCTGCGTCGCCGAGCGGGCGAAGAACCCGTGGTGTTTCCCAACAGAGCCGTCCGATCGGTTCTGCACAAAACTCTGGGAGTGCCCATTTTTCAGGAACAAGCCATGCGGCTGGCGATTGTCGCAGCTGGCTTCACAGCAGGCGAAGCCGATCAATTGCGGCGGGCCATGGGAGCATGGCGGAAGTCGGGCGTGATCGCTGCGTTTCATGAAAAGCTGGTGCAGGGCATGCTGGGCAACGGCTATGACCGCGAATTTGCTGAACGAGTGTTCAACCAGATCAGCGGTTTCGGCGAATATGGTTTTCCCGAATCTCACGCCGCCAGCTTCGCTCTGTTGGTTTACGTGTCTGCCTGGCTAAAACGTTATCACCCAGCCGTCTTTTGTGCCGCACTCATCAACAGCCAGCCGATGGGCTTTTATGCTCCGGCTCAACTGGTCAGAGATGCTCGAGACCACGGCGTTCGCTTTGAAACCATCGATGTGAACTTCAGCAATTGGGACTGCACGCTGGAAGCCAACTGCCGCGAGCTGCAGGTTTCGCCAAACGATAAACAGTACCTAAAGCACAACGACGAAGGATTATCGCTAAGGCTGGGGCTGCGAATGTTGCGAGGTTTTTCACACGAACACGCCGTCATCATCGAAGACGCTCGTAAACGCGGTGGTGCCTTTAAATCGTTCGAAGATTTTTCCGCAAGAACCCAACTAAACCGAGCGGCACTGCAACTATTGGCACGCTCAGATGCATTCACGTCATTAAACGTAAATCGCCGTGACGCGTTGTGGAAAGCCATGCCCGCTCAAAAGGACATGCCGCTGTTCAAAGACATCGACGGCCCTCTTGCTGAAGAAGCAGATCCGGAACTACCAGACATGTCGGCTCAGGAAGACGTCGTACAGGATTATGCCACCGCAGGCTTGTCTCTCAAGAAACATCCCGTTTCGTTTTTGCGAGACCAGCTGACTCAACTGCGAGCCATCCCAACAGAAGAACTATCAAGCCACACGCCCGATCGTCGCGTTAAAGTCGCCGGTCTGGTGCTGATGAGGCAACGACCTCAAACAGCAAACGGCATTACTTTTATGACGCTGGAAGATGAAACAGGAATCGCCAATCTGGTCGTCTTCCCCAACGTCTGGCAACGCTTTCGCCAAACCGCTCGTTTCGCCAGCGTGCTTATGGCAACAGGTAAACTGCAGCGAGAAGGCGACATTATCCACGTTGTGTGTGATCGCCTGGATGACGTCTCCGAAATGCTGCAACAGCTGGAATCCCGATCACGCGACTTTCGCTAGATGCAGGCAATGCTAAATAGGGAATAGTCCAGCGATAACTTTCGCAGGGCCGGTTCTCACCGTCCCTACGAACAGCGGCCGGTAGAAACCGGCCCTACTTTGAACTAACTGAATCCTGCAATCCATTTCTTCAGGCCCGAAGTAACCTGATCGGGGCTGACGAAACTTAAGCACACAGCATCCGAACCATCTTTACGAGGCGTAACTTTCTGGCTCTGCCCAAATTCAGCAACAGCGCCGACAGTGATGGAATCCCGAGGCACGAAGACGTGAAGTTCGACGGCATTTGTTCGTTTTGTATGCAACTCCGCAACCGGATCTCCGGTCGTGGCGTCCGCCCACGCGATCTTGATGCGAGAACTGAAGTCTATTGTGTGACTCGCAAACCCTGCTTCCACAACTTTCAGCAGCTTGTCGACAGTCTTAAAATCCCAATCCGCGCCCTTCGGCACACTTTTCTTCAGTAAATGCCATTTCCGACCAAGCTGCTTCCATGGCATTAAGTCCTCCGGATTGGCTTTCTCTTTCTTCGCCTGAACTATGTGCGCTTCGACCGCTTGCTGGATAAACGATCGAAACGCAGGAGTATCAACTTCATCTTTCTTCCAGATTTTGATCGTCACTTCCTGCCAGGGCGTTTTCATGTTGCGTACGTTCACTCGCGGCGACTGACTGTAGTAGTGAATCTCCTCAACGTCATCAATTGGAACCAACCCCAGCGCCGCATCCAGTGATTTCGCTTCGAAGGTGTTCTTCTTCACTCGAAAACACAAACTCAACATCCATTCGTGACCTGTTCTGGCGTGCAACAACCAACCCAGACCGCCCGTCGCCTTAACTTCCACCGTTGATCGGTGATTCCAGTTAACAGCAGCCAGCCGCTTATCTTTGGCCAGCAGGTCCAGCACAAACTGCAAAGCGGCACCTTCCCAGCGACAGCGTTTCCCGTCGTGGCTTAGGCATTCCTGAGTGTGCCAGCGCTGACCGTCTGTTTCCCACGGCAACTGAGTTGTCTTGCCCAACTGGTCAACACTCACGTCGCCCGTCTGCTTCTTTGCTGCTTTTTCCACATCGAACGTTTCGATGCTTCCTCGTTGAGATTCTTCCAGAACAGAAGCCAAAAGTTCGCCCGTCCAGGATCTTGGCCTGGCTGAATCTCCGCTGCCACCCTTAACTGACTGTGCGTAAGCAACAACGTCTTCCGGTGTCCCTTCGGTCACAATTTGCCCACCGCCAGCTCCAGCTTCCGGGCCCAGATCGACAATCCAATCGGCTGTCTTAATGACGTCCAGATTGTGTTCAATCACAACGACCGTATTACCCTGTTCCACAAGACTGTTCAGCACAGCCAGCAACTTAGCGATATCGTCGAAGTGCAAACCAGTTGTCGGTTCGTCAAGCAGATACAGTGACTTACCTTTATTCGGCTTGGCCAGCTCAGCGGCTAACTTGATACGCTGAGCTTCGCCGCCCGAAAGAGTCGGCGCGGACTGGCCCAGAGTTAGATAGCCCAGACCAATCGCATTAAGAGTTGCCAGTGGGGCTCGAATTTTTGGCACGTTGGAAAACACGTCCAAAGCTTTTTCAATCGGCATATCCAATACTGCGGCAATGCTGTGCCCGTTGAATTTCACGTTCAAGGTTTCATCGTTGTAACGCTTTCCCTGGCAGGTGGTGCATTCCACCCAAACATCAGGCAGAAAGTGCATTTCGATCTTCTGCTGCCCCATGCCTTCGCAGTCGTCGCAACGTCCTCCCGCACGATTGAAACTGAAACGCCCCGGCCCGAAGCCTCGCACCTTCGATTCCGGCATCTTCGTAAACAGATCACGGATGTGGTCGAAGACTCCTGTATACGTGGCAGGATTGGAAGCGGGAGTATTGCCAATTGGATTTTGGTTCACCACCACAATCTTTGACAGGTGCTGAGTACCCAACAGGTTCTTATGCGGCCCTGGAGCGTCTGTGCTGAGGTTCAGCTTTCTGGCAACAGCGCGAGCCAGAGTATTCATCACCAGCGAACTCTTGCCGCTGCCGCTGACTCCCGTGATACAAGTCATGGTGCCCAATGGTATTCGCAAATCAACACTGCGAAGATTATTTTGGGTGGCCCCAATCAATTCCAGCCACTCCTTCCATGGCTGCTTTAACTTGCTGTCCTGTGCAGTTGCTTTCTTCTTTGCAGATCTGGAAGACACCGAGGCAATAGCAGACGATGACGGAATCCGTCGATCTTCCTGCACGGGAATCCCCAGCTTTCCGCTAAGATAGCCTCCAGTCAGCGATTGAACACTCATTTTTCCAAGTTGCTTTGGCGTCCCTTCAGCAACCACTGTTCCTCCCAGTCGCCCCGCCCCCGGGCCGAAGTCGTAAAGGCGATCAGCCGCATTAAGCACTTCACGATCGTGTTCAACCAGCAACACGGTATTGCCCAGATCTCGCAACCGCTTCAGCGCCGCCAACAATCGCCCGTTGTCGCGAGGATGCAGGCCAATCGTTGGCTCATCCAGCACATACAGCACGCCGGTCAACGATCGCCCCACTTGTCCCGCCAGGCGAATGCGCTGCGACTCTCCGCCAGACAAAGTTGGCATCGAACGATTCATCGTTAAGTAATCGAGCCCCACGTCAATCAGAAATTCCAATCGATGAACCGACTCGCTCAACAGATCACCCGCAATCTGCTTTTGCGCCTTCGTTAGCTTAAGCGACTTCAAAAACTCCAGAGCCTTCGTCAGAGGCATACGGCACAACTGAGGCAGCGTCGTGTTTTTCAGTTGAACATGACCGGTCAATTCCTGCAAGCGAGTACCATTGCAGACACTGCAATCTTTTTCGCCAGCCATCTCCATCAAAGAACGGCGATGCGAATACGACAACCGGGCAGCAAGTTCAATTGTGGGAAACAAACCTCGATACCGAAAACGCACAGCTCCGGTTGCCGGTGCACTCGTGTCGTTTTTCTTTTTCTTTCTGGTGCCGGCCGGCGGCCTTTGCAGTTCCACCCAACGATCTTCGTCGCCATACAGGATGACTCGCTGCTGTTCTGACGAAAGCAAATACCACGGCTGATCCAGCGGAATGGAAAACTCGGAACCAACGGCTTCCAACATCCGTCGAAACGATTCATTAGCTCGCGGATCAGGCCACGCACCGATCGCTCCATCCATCAACGATCGTTCGGGACTCGTCACCAGCAGCGATTGATTGGCTCCGTACTCAACGCCCAGGCCTTCACAAGACCAACACCACCCCAACGGACTGTTGAAACTAAACTGCTGGGGCGTTGGAGCATCGTAAGACTTGCTACAGTCAAGACAGGACAGATGCAAACTGAAGACCTGCCTCTGCCACTCGGTTTCTGCCACGTTGTTATCAGCAACGACGACGCTGATAATACCCTTTCCAATATCCAGGGACGCTTCTACAGAATCAGTAATTCGCCCGCGTTGTTTGCGATCAACCGTGATACGGTCAACCACAACTTCCAGAACATGCGAACGACGATGATCGATTTCAGGCGTTTCACCCAGCGAATATGTGGTGCCATCAATTCGAACTCTTGTAAACCCGTTACGCTGCATGCGTTCGAAAACAGATTCAAATGTTGTCTGCCGATCGACTGCCAGAGGAGCCAGCAACAGCAAACGCGTTTTGTCGCCCATCTTCAAAATCGATTCCACGATTTCGTCTGTCGTCTGCTTCTGAGCCTGCTTACCACAAGTCGGACAATGCACGACTCCCAGACGAGCATACAATACTCGCAGATAGTCATAGATTTCGGTCACCGTTCCGACGGTTGAACGTGGCGTGGAGCCAACCGTTTTCTGCTCAATCGCAATCGCCGGACTTAGCCCCTGAATGCTGTCGACTCGAGGTTTCGGCATTTGCCCGAGGAACTGGCGAGCATACGCTGACAAGCTTTCGACATAGCGACGCTGACCTTCGGCATACAAAGTATCCATCGCCAGCGATGTCTTGCCGCTGCCACTGGGACCGCAAAACACGCTCATCTGGCCGCGAGGAACTTCCAGATTCACGTGCTGCAAATTATGCTGAGACGCACCTGTAATTTGGATTTTTTTGCTGAAGATAAAAGGATCAGACTTAGTGCCAGCCGCTGTTTTATTCTTACTGACAGCTCGCGGCTTCATGCCCGGCAGAACGCTCCGCAATGCGGCTCCCGTGTGAGAATCTTTGTTGTTCGCGACGTCTTCTGGCGTTCCCTCACAAACAATAAACCCGCCGCCAGCTCCGCCTTCCGGGCCAATGTCAATCACCCAGTCCGCCGTTTTGATAACGTCCAGGTTATGTTCAATCACAATCACCGTGTTGCCGCGATCAACAAAACCATGCAACACTTCCAGCAGCTTGTGAACATCCGCGAAGTGCAGTCCAGTCGTGGGTTCATCCAGCAGATACAACGTCTTGCCGGTAGAACGTTTTCCCAATTCGCGAGCCAACTTAACTCGCTGAGCTTCACCGCCGGAAAGTGTGGGCGAAGGCTGCCCCAACTGCATATAATCAAGCCCCACGTCGACCAACGTTTGCAGCAGCTGTTTAATCTTCGGCACGTTTTCAAAAACATCCAGTGCATCACGAATTTCCATATTCAGAATTTCGGCAATGCTGTGATCTTTGTACTTCACCTCCAGTGTTTCGTGGCTGAACCGGCGGCCGTCGCACACATCGCATGGCACCCAAATGTCAGCCAGAAAATCCATTTCCAGCTTTGTTGCCCCGTGACCTTCACACGCTTCGCAGCGACCTCCCGGCACGTTAAAACTAAATCGTCCGGGTTTATAGCCTCGCATCTTTGATTGAGGCAACGCAGTAAACAGTTTTCGAATTTCATCGAAGACCTTCACATAAGTTGCCGGATTGCTGCGAGGAGTTCTGCCAATCGGTGACTGGTCAATATCGATGGCCTTATCGATTTTTGCCAGCCCGTTTACTCGATCATGTTTGCCCGGATCACCATTCCCCTTGTTGACGTCACGATTCATCACCTGCCACAGAATATCGTTTGTGACCGAACTTTTGCCGCTGCCGCTAACTCCCGTCACGCAAACAAATCGTCCCAGCGGGAAGCTGACGTCTATCCCTTTCAGGTTGTTGTGAGCTGCATTCTTGACGACAATCGCGTCCTTGCCGCCGGTGCGCCGTTCTTTCGGAACTTCGATCTTTCGACGCCCGCTAAGGTATTGCCCCGTCACACTGCGTTTGCTGTTAAGCAGATCTTTCACGCTGCCTTCGACCACCAGTTCTCCACCGCGCACGCCCGGGCCGGGACCAAAGTCGACCACGTGATCAGCCGCGCGCATCGTTTCTTCATCGTGCTCCACAACCACAACCGTGTTGCCCTGGTCTCGCAGATGCAGCAGGCTTTCCAGCAACATCACGTTGTCGCGAGGATGCAGGCCAATGGATGGCTCGTCAAGAATGTAAACAACGCCAACAAGGCCGCAGCCGATTTGACCGGCCAGACGAATTCGCTGAGATTCGCCTCCAGACAACGTGGGAGCCGATCGTTCCAGCGACAGATAGTGCAACCCGCATTTCAGCAGGAATCCCAGGCGTCCGGAAATTTCCTTCAATGCTTCTTCTGCGATGATTTGCTGAGTCGTGTCCAGCTTCAACGACTCGAAGAATTCTGCAGCCTGCTCAATACTTAAAGCACACACCTGCGGAAGGCTCATTTCCAGGGGCAGACCGCGTTTGGCAAATTTGCGACTGGTGGTTGTGATGCGCACATTGCGAGCCTGCTTGTTCAGTCTTTCTCCGTGGCACGACGGACAGGCGACGACTTCAAGGTGTTTCTCCATCGCTCGCCGCATCATGGGATTTTTGGCGGTGCGATAATTTTCCAGCAGACGATTCACCCAACCTTCCCACGTGCCGCCATGCTTATAGACGCCGCCTCGAGTCTTCCAGCTGAACGTGATGTGTTTTTCTCCCGTGCCATCCAGCCAAAGCTGCTTAGCCTGCTCTGGAAGATCCGCCCACTTTGTCTTCAGCAGCGACCCCGACTCCATCGCGACGATCTTTTCAATCGCCTCTGCCGCACCCACCAGCATGTGCCGAGGCCAGCGACCCAGCTTCTTAAGTGACGGCAGGTAAAGCAGAGCACCATTTTGAATCGACTTCTTTTCGTCAACAACGATCGCCGTCGGCGAAAACCCGTGCCTCATACCCAGACCATGGCAATCCAGACACATTCCCAATGGACTGTTGAAGCTGAACAACTGCGGCGAAGGAGCATCGTAGCTCATGCCGCTTTCAGCACACGCATAGTTGGCGCTGTACAACGAATCCTGATCCGCCTTCGCAGCTTTTTTAGTTGTTGACGACGCTTCTGCAGGCTCCGATGTTGGCTCCTGAGCGACAATCAGACGTCCGTCTGCCAGCTTTAGAGCCTGCTCCACGGCTTCAGCCAATCGGCTGCGACTTCCGGGGCCAGCCACCAGCCGGTCAATGACAACTTCAATATTATGTTTATGGTGTCGACGAAGTCTTAGATCGTCATTCAACGAAACCACTTCGCCGTCGACGCGAGCTCGAAGAAAACCACGCTTTAGTAGGTCTTCAAACAGATCCTTGAATTCACCTTTTTGATTCTGAACAACCGGAGCCAGAATAGAATAGCGAACGCCTGCGGGTTGGCTGGCGATACTGTCGATAATCGAATCTGTCGACTGAGCCTTGATCGGCTTGCCAGACACATAGCAATAGCCCTGACCAACTCGAGCAAACAGCACTCGCAGGTAGTCAAAGATTTCAGTGATCGTACCGACGGTGCTGCGTGGATTTCGACTGGTGGATTTCTGTTGAATGGAAATCGAAGGAGCCAATCCGGAAATCGAATCAACGTTCGGTTTCGGCAATTGTCCCAGAAACTGCCGCGCGTACGTGGATAGCGACTCGACGTATCGCCGCTGCCCCTCGGCGTAAAGTGTATCAAACGCCAGCGAACTTTTGCCGGACCCGCTGACGCCCGTCATCACAATCAGCTTGTTCCGTGGCAAAGACAAACTAACGTTGCGCAGGTTATGTTCTCGCGCACCACGAATAACAATTTCAGTTTCAGACATTGATAAATGCGGCCCGTGACCGATCAGGAACAATTTGTGAAGACGCGCTGGAACAAAAACTGCTCCAACCTGTGCGAATCTGTGTCCGCGCTGACAGACAACCGTTTCGCAAACGGGGGATTATAGGCCACCCGCGACGTTCTTCATCAGCATCGAGGACCTATTGCCACATTCGGAGCAGTTCTGCGGTATTTGCTCGACTGGAAACGGCCACCCGGCTTTCGCTCCGCAAAAAGTGCACGCGATTGCGCTGCTTTCGCGAAACGAAAGACGACCAACTTCGCCCACAACAGAAGGTAAATGGCTGTAAGAATGCTAGGAATCACAAGCGGACAAGAACAAGTTTCGCCAGCAATTAAGTTCCAAACGCCAACCTCACGGCGAACCTCACTAAAGGACGCCAGGCGCAGCCGAAGACGGACACCAACTAAGGGACATTCAATTTGACCTTAAAGCCTGGAGCGCACCGGGATTATTGCGACTTCTCAACGAACTCGGGGTTGGGCCTGGGCAGCAGAGCTCCCATATCTTTTAAACGAATCATCAAGCGATCTTCCAACTGCTTAACCTTGTCTGGCAACTGCGATGCCAGATCATTTGCTTCGCTTAGATCATCCGCAAGGTTAAAAAGCTGGGGCTGATCCTGGTAGTAATGGATCAGCTTCCAATCGCCTTTGCGGATAATGCTGTACGGTCCGGGAGGATGTCGATAGTGAGGGAAATGCCAAATCAGCTCATCGCGATCCAGCTTGTCTGTGCCGCCGGATTTCAAATGATCCACAAGCGACAGTCCGTCAATCACACGATCATTCGGCAACGCGACTCCAGCACCTTCCATGATGGTCGGGAAAATATCGATCGAACAAACGGGTTCGTCTGAAACAGAACCGGGCTTTGCGACTCCTGGCCACTTCACCAAAAACGGAACTCGCACGCCTCCTTCATACGGATAGCCTTTGCCGCTGCGAAGTGGAGCGTTGTCTGTGGGATTTCCGTTTCCGTCAAGACCACCGTTGTCTGAAGTGAAGATCACAACCGTGCGGTCATCGATTTTCAATTCTTCAAGCGTGTTAAGAATGTCGCGAGTCGAATCATCGAACGATTCGACCATGGCGGCATACTTTGCATTTTGAGCCGACTTGCCGGCACGTTCATACTTCGCGGCAACCTCAGCAATCGCCTGAATGGGAGTATGCACGGCATAGTGGCTCACCTGAATAAAGAAGGGTTCATCCTTCCACGCCGTAATCAACTCAACTGCCTCTTCAGCTTCACGATGCGTCAGATACTGACCAGGTTTTCGGCCAGGCAGTCCCGGAATTCCTGCTCGAATCATCGGGTGTTTGCCGTTCGGTTGATTGAACGGATCAAAGTACGATGGTGGCTGACCATAGTCACATCCACCTTTATTCACGTCGTACCCCTGTCCTGGCGGATACCAGGCTTCGTCACCCAGATGCCATTTGCCGATATAGGCCGACTTGTATCCATGGCCGTGCAAAGCTTCGGCAATGGTTACTTCTTCATGTTCCATCCAATATGGATTCGGTGGACACAGCAGCCTGAGGTTTTTGCCGCCCACGTATTCAGTGGGGTTCTTATCCGGCGTACCAATGTTGCCACGCTGAAACAAAGAACGAATCCAGTCTGTCACGCCAACGCGTCCAGGGTACCGGCCAGTCTGAACAGCAGCTCGTGTGGGAGAACACACGGCACACGCAGCATAGGCGTTAGTGAATCGCGTACCTTCAGCTGCCAGGCGATCGACATTCGGCGTCTTGTAGTAGTCACTTCCCTGACACGATAGGTCCATCCAGCCAAGATCGTCCACAAAGATCAGCACAAAATTAAGCTTCGGTGCCTGCGTCTGCGCCAAACCGGGCGAAGGCAAAACGACAGCAAGTGCAACCGTTAACAGAAGGAATCGATTCATCGGTAATTAACTCTACAAATTGCGAAACAAACAAGAAGAAGCGAAATAGGCGCACTTCACGACCAGCAAACTCAAAGGCTTAAACGCCTAACAAGGGCTTCGCCCTTGACCCAGTGGCGTGGTTGGCTCGAAGACGTAGAACGCTCGAATCGCCGAGCCGCTCCGTTGTCGCTACGACCAACATGCGCGCATCGTGCGCGCATCATTTTCAGTAAGACTCTAAAGCGGCTTTCAGCGCAGGTTCAACAGCATTTGCCTGATTGAAGAAACCTAAATCAGACGGATGCGAACCATCAGTTGTATCATCCCCCTGCAACAAAGATTCTCCATCAACATAAAATAGCTTTTCAACGCCAGCATCCAGCAGTTCCTGATAAGCCACCTTAAATGCAGCTCGACTGGAATCGTTGCGTTTCTGCCTTGAAGGCTGAATCCAGGAATATCCGTAAGTCCGATCTTCCACCAAAACGATGGGGACGGTGGGATGAGCGGCTCGCAATTGGCGCACCATTGGCTGCGTTCGTTCGGCCACTTCAGAAGCCACCATATTGGGCAGACAATCAAGCACGTACACAGCCGGATCAAGCTCAACCAAAAACTGCCCGACCTCTTTTTCAAGCTTGCCGTTTCCAGAAAACCCAAGGTTAATAACTGGCCGATTCAACCGGCGGCCCAAAATTGCCGGATGAGGCATGCCGGGGCGAGATGCACAGGCGCCATGAGTGATCGAAGTTCCATAGAACACGATCGGTTTTTCTGTTCGAGGAGCAATCGGCTGGAAAGAATGCCCTGCAGGAATCCCGATCTTCAGCGATTCTGTGCCATTGTACAAAGGCAGATAGACGGCATAGTCGCGCATTCCGGCCGCCAGATCCTTCGCCACCACCACGTTCATCTGCTGTTTGACAGGCTGCACAACAGACACCCAACGCAGCTTGCCAGCATCGTCTTTGGCGTAGAGATCCAGCCCGCTGACGCCAGTTGCCGGCATGTGAGGCATGGCCAGCTTTTCGGAAGTGACAGCATAGTCGGCGTGAATTGTGGTCGCGTCTGTTCGAAATTGAACCATCATTCCGGAGGAGTGTCGACTAAGATTCCAAACCGCATCGCGAACAACGCCTTTTGCTCTGGCAGGCAGGCGATCATAGAACTTTTCAGTATCCTGAAACGCCTTTCCTTCCAGCCCCCAGTCTCGCACATCGTGCCAGGTCACGCTTTCCTGCTGACCGGCAAACGAAAGACGCGGTCCGGCAATTAACGTTGACGCCGCAGCAACAGTTCCACCCAACCATTGGCGTCGCGATATATCCACATTCATGATGTTTCTCTGCTTGTCACAATCAGTCCGAAAGCTTGAATACTCACTGAAAGAGTACCAACGTAAGATCCGGATTTGAACGCAACGCAGAAAATCAGCCCGCAGGATATACGTTGTGCTGGCCAATAAAGGCCTCGACAGCTTTGGGCGTCATAAATCGCAGCCCCAAACCTTCTCGCACACGACGGCGAAGTTCGGTCGCTGATAAATCGCAGCCGGGCATTGTTAACAACTCGATTCTGGATGCCAGCTCTTCACCCACCCATTCGGCAGCCTGCTGAAGAGTTGGCGTTGGCGCCCCCGGACGGTTGACGGCCACAATCTTTGCCAACGATGCAATTTTCATAGGCTCACGCCACGTGGGCAGGTCACGCAACGAATCCGCACCAACAATAAAAAACAGTTCGGCTCCGTCAAATTCAGAAGCCAACTCGGTCAACGTGTCAACGGTGTACGATGGCCCCTTGCGTCGAATTTCGCGGCGATCGACGATGAACTCAGGGTAACCCGATATTGCCAGTTGCAGCATATCGGCTCTGGTATGACCGTCCGTAATACTGCGGTCCGACTTATGCGGCGGACTTCCAGCGGGAATCAACCGAAGTTCATTCAGCTTCAATTGCTGACGACATGTTTCTGCCATCAACAAATGACCATAGTGCACAGGGTCAAACGTACCACCAAGAATTCCGAGTCGCATCAACGTAGTTCTTTCATTGATGACGGGCTGCGCGAATATCAGTTGACTGCCAGATCGGAAAGATTGACGGCAATTCAACGCGCCTGCCACCGATCGCATGAAACAGCAAGCAGAAAACCGCATGCTATCAGCACGACCACAGGCCTTCCGGCATCAAGCCGGAAAACATCGTGAACTGGCCAAAAAATCTTTCAGCATCGTCACTGACCAATCACGACGGCGGAATCCTGAACAACTGACACCACGGCTTCACGCACTGACGTGCTAAACCTGACGGCTACAGTCGAACTCGCCCCGTTGCGTCTACCTGCACTGCAGAACGCGGCACAGCTAAACCATTGGCAGATGAACCATTTTCTGTAATCACGTCCGGAGCCAGCGGCTCGCCGTCAATCGGTGGAGGAACCATCATGGGCTCTCCATTAAAACGAGGCATGGGGACGACTTCGCCGGGCGGCAATGCCTCAGGAATGCCGGGTACAGGTTGTGTTGGAATTGCATCTGGCTGCCCATTCTCACCCAATGCCCCTGGTGTAGATGGTCGAGAGTTTGTATTCAACGACTCCCAGCTTCCAGGGGCCGCTCCACCAACAAATTCCATCGGCGTGCTTAACAGCTTGTGCTGATCTTTGCCATAAGTCCGATTAACTGCTCGTTGCATGGCAATTTCGTTGGCTGCTGGATTCCAGTTGCCTTCCGCCATGTAAACTTCATGATCAACCAGCAACGTTCCTTTGCGAAATTTGAAGGTTGCAATCGCTTTGTTGTATTCCACAACACTTCGCATATAGGCCTGCTCCGCATCGCGGTTTTGTGTCTTGGCGTTCAGCAAAGCTTCGAAGGAATTTGGTGACACGTCTCGACTACCGAGAACCAGAGCTTCTGTCGCGCCAACGTGACTATTTGAAGTTTCAATTCGGCGAGTCGTACTGTCCGCAAGTTCGTACCAGCGTTCCATATTCAGCATAGCGGCGGAAAGCTCATAGCCGATTTCTCGTTCCTGTTCACCCAGAACGGCTCGTGCTTTGGCAAGCCGCAACTCATAGTTGCGAGTTTGAATATGAGCAAGCCGAAGCCCAATCGGCATCGTCCACTGCAAACCTAAGCTCCAACCGGTATTTTGACCACTGGCAAGGTTACCCAACATCGTATCCAGAGGTTGGTTCTGGTCACCCGTAAGCTGGTCGCCAAGTGCATTCACTCGATATTGTGAAACCGCATCAAGTCGGGGACGGGTCAGACTTTTGGCCGCTTTCAACTGCAGTTCAAGACTCTTGATTTCCCACTTCTGTCGACGCAGTTCAACGCGATGAGCAAACGCTTCCTGCAATGTTGCGTCCCAGTCAGGTTCCAGCATCGCTTCTGAAGGAAGGTCCGAAGGATATAGAAATTCGCCATCACTGATTGGCAGGTTGCATAGACGACGAAGGCGGGCTTCCGCCTCAAGCACGTCAGCCAAAGAGCCACGAATACGAGCATCAGCTTCATAAATGCGAGCCTCAGCAGACAGAACCGATACAGCACTTTCTGATCTATTCTTGATTCTGCCATAGTATTGCTGCAGATTAAAAAACGTTTCTTTTTCAGATTCATACAACCGCAATGCAAGGTTCAGGTCCCAATATCGCTGTTCAACGTCGTGCACAAGCGTCTGCACAGACTGTTCAAACTGAGTGATCGAGATATCGCCGTTAATTCGCGAAATCAGCACCCCCTGAGACACACCGGAAACGCCGCGAAGACTTTGGTTTGAAGGACCGGCAATTCGAGTAAACTCAGTACCAGCCCCCGCCCACAATGGCTGACGAACTTCCGCTTGCACCTGACCGGTGAACGATGATGGAAACGCCTGAGCTGTGATTGGACGGTTGTTACCTTCGTAACCGGTTGTGCCCGACAACGTCACCGTACCACCACTGGCAAGCGGTTTTTCCAGACTGGACTGCCAGGAAAATGTCTCCAGAGTTTGGGTGGCACCATTTGCCAGCCCCAGCGTACCAGAATTCTGAGGCGTCTCGTCGCGCCCCCATGTCAAACTGGATGTTGCCAATGCATCAAAGTCAGCCAGGGCCGCTTCGACACCTCGGTTGCCAAACAGAAACCCAGACCCCTGAATGGCTGGATCATAAATCGAAGAAACCTGTGAAGGCCGATTCAAAATTCCATTGGATGGTGATCCAAACGAACCATCGTCGCGAACAACTGCCGCTTGAGCCAGTGCCAATCGTACGCATTCGTTTAACGAAACTTCGCGTGGAGTCACTTCATCGAGGCTACGAATTCCGCGAGGACGGTTGAACAGGCCTTTATCAACGGTATGTGGTTCGGTCTCTGTGGGAAACTCAATAGCCGAAGCTTTGTCGACGTAGTACGACAGTTGAGGATCTTTATCCCACAGATATTGCAGACGAAACGGCCCAGCGGCGCAACCCTGAAGCAGGATTGCCAGCAGCAGCAAGCACGTTGTCGTTTTTTGTTGTGGCCTAAGCACTCGGTTATCCCCCATCGTCCGACAATTGGACGTCTGTCATTAAAACAGAAACCCATTCTTCGCCTGAAACTCACGAACAATGCCCCACAATAATCTGGGCGCAATGCTCAACAGTCTGAAGAACTAATTTCCGTCACAACCGATATCGTCAAAACGACCGCTAAACTTTGCACCATCCATAAAACTGATGCATTCCGGACAATCGTTAAAGTTTAACAGGCAGAATGTGCCGAAAAATCAGTGGTTAAATGGGGTGAAAGTTGTGACCGCAGCCCGCAGGACATTGCATGCTCAACTAAAGCCATGACGAAAAATCCGGCCAAAGCCGACAGTTCGGGCACGCATCCGACCGCCTGCCACGAGTTAAAACGGGGGACTGACAAAATGTCAGGCGGCGTTTACTGAACTGGATTCGACAACCGCACAGCCGCAACTATCGCTCCAGACATTCACCGATGTGCGGCACATATCAAGTACTCGATCGACTGCAATAATGATCCCCTGAGCCTCAAGGGGCAGACCAACCGCCTGCAGCACAATGGCCATCATTACCAGGCCCGCGTGGGGAATCCCCGCCGCACCAACACTGGCAATCAACGCCGTAAAGGCCACGATAATCTGCTGAGCAAACGTCAGGTCATAGCTGGTGGCCTGAGCAATAAACATTACGGCCACAACTTCATACAGTGCGGTCCCATCCATATTGATGGTGGCCCCCAAAGGCAGCACAAACGAGCTGGTCTTGTTGGAAATCCCCGCGCGTTCTTCCACGCAATTCATGGTTAATGGCAACGTCGCATTTGACGAAGCCGTGGAAAACGCCGTCAATAATGCAGGGCTCATGTTCTTAAGGTATGCCAGCGGACTGCGTTTCCCAAATACCTTGACAATGATCGGCAGCGTGACAACGGAATGGAACAGCAACGCCAAAAACACGGTCAACATGTACCAGGCAAGTGTTCCAAAGATTGCCAGCCCCTGGCTTGCCGTCGCATAAACCATAAATGCGGCAACACCAATGGGAGCCAGGCTGATGACCCAGCCTGTCATTTTCATCATCACAGCAAACGCTGATTCAAAGAATTCACGCATTCGAGTGCCATGTTCGCCACCAACAAAGTTGATAAACAGCCCAAGCATAATGGCGAATGAAATGATCGAAAGAAACTCGCCTTCTGCGATGGCCGCAAACGGATTGGTGGGAATCAGCCGCAAAATCTGCTGATAAATGATTTCCGTCAACCCCTGATCAGCCGCCTCCAGTGCCTTGCCTCCGCCCGGTAACACGGCACCAACACCGGGCTTGATAATGTTCACCAAAACCAGCCCGGTGGAAATCGCCAGCACACTGGTCAAAACATAATATCCCAGAGTCTTGCTGAACATGCGTCCAAAGTTGCCCTGACTGCCAAGCCCCGTTACTCCGGTGATCAACGACGTTAAAATTAGTGGTACAGTCACCATCTTCAACAGTCGCAGAAACAGGTCTCCCAAAGCTTTGGCAACAGTGGTAACCGTGCCAGCAAAGCCGGGTGGATGATCGTTCGCCAGCGATTTCCAAAACGTCGGCAACTGCTCCACCGATCCGGCACTAAACGTTGTGACGGCAGGCACGCCATCATGAGATCTCTGCCAACTTCCACTAACGCTGCCTAAACTGTAAACCAGTCGAGCTCGCATGTCGGAAACTTCAACCGCCTGCTCGGCGTCACCAGTCCACTGTTCGGCCAGTTTCGGAAAGCTGTCTGCGAAGGCTTCTTTGCTGGCGAACGATTCTGAATGAACAACGTCGCCGGATGCCGCAGTTTCAACCAACTGAACTCCGGCGGCGTTGGATACAATCTTCGCCGTCACGCCGGATGGAACTTCAATTTCCCCCGGATTCACCAGCACGCCAATCACGGTGCCGATGATCATGGCGATCAGAATCTGCCAGTGTAAAGCCAGCCCGTTTTTTTCGCTGCTTGTTGCGTCTGCCATGATCCAACTTTGTCAAGTGTCTTAAAAAGGTGTGCCGAGGCGTTTTACGTGTCACACGAAAAGACGGCAACCGCCTACGTCCAGGCAGATCCACGGAAAGCCCCATCTGATCTCACTTTCAACCGTCCGCATTGTGATCGAAGCACCAAACACAGCACAAGCGACTCGACAATCAGCATGGCAGTCAGAAGCAGAAGCAAAACGCACACAATGCGTTTAAGCAGTTGACACGGCGCTGGATCCGGTACCGTCATCCATCAGGTCGGTGCTGGCTCCGGCCTGATTGGCCCACACGGCTTGGTGAGTGAGCAGCACGCTGCCAGTAATGGTAGCGGTCGACACATCGGCGGCGTCGCGGCCCGTGCCGATCCGAACCAGCCCCATAATCGACGTCAGTCGAGTAGGATCAAACAGGTACCAGCCACCATCCAGATACGCTTCCATAAATCCGTGAAAGTCCGGCGGCTGCAGGTTTAGTGCATAACCCGCCACGTATCGGGCCGGAATTCCCATTCCGCGACACAAAGTTATCGCCAAATGAGCATAATCGCGGCACACACCCGTTCTTTGCAGCAAAACGTCCGCAGCTGTCGTGCTGGCGTTGGTGCTTCCGGGAGTATAATCAAGGTGCTCAAACACCCAATTGCAGATCGCCTGAACTCGACTAAAACCGGGATACAGGTGGCCGAATTCTTCGAACGCAAACCGCGACAGCAAATCACTTTCGCAATATCGGCTCGGATTCAGATAGGTCAGCACGTCGGCTGGAGTTTGCGATATCTGTGATTCGCCTACGTCGTTTGAATTAAGAGTTTGATGTGTCAGCTCAACGGTCGCCCCGTACGAAACTTTAAACTCACCGGGTTGAACCACAACTCGCTGCAGCTGGTTGCCGGCCGTACCGATCTGGCATCGTTCAACATTTAGAGCAGGCTGGAGGTTCAGATCTTCCGCCAATATTCGCCGATGGTCATTGCTTGCCGCCGCAATCTGAAACAGGAACACAGCTTGAGTCCGAACCTGATACGTAAGGTCACAACCAATTTTAATTTGTACCATTTTCGCACCCTTATCCCCGACACTAACCCATCATTTCAACGAACATCTGACACGCTTCGACTGGTTTTGAACAGAAGCAAACCTGCAATTACCACAAATGCATCAGGTTTGCCGAAGCCGCCAGCTATTCAGCGGCAGAACCGTGCACACTGATTCCCATTGTCAGCCGAAACGATCAATCTCAACAGGTACCACTTCCCCTGCTGCTATCGCGTTGTGACAATGGTGTTTTGAAATTGTCCCTGTGCAGAAAAACACCGCACCAGGACGGATTCAGACAAATTGGTGTCGGCAGTTTTCAGACATCGTTTCCATACGCCTTATCACGAAATTCGTTCAATGCCGACTCTCTCCGATGCTGGAATCCAGTTAATCCAAAACCTGTCCAGGCAGCATGGAGTCTCAACTGACGCCGCCACTCATATGCTGATTGCCGTGCAAAATGGCAACGGTTCCATGGCTCAGTTTAATCACCCGGAATTCGGTGGCTGCGGACAATGGATGCGAGGCGGCATGACGATGGTCAGCGACTTGTTCAACAACCATCTGAAGTACCGAGTCGACAGTATTTGCAGCGATATCTCCAACGCACTCGCCAACAATCAACTGACACCGTTCAGCGGATCTTTTCAGTCGCAAAGTCAGAATGGATCGAATTCACAAATGCAGGCGGGCGGAACAATGGGTTCCAGCAACAGCCTGTTTGTGCCCGATCCGGAAGCCAACTGGTGGCCTCAGGATATTGGCACGCCCAACGCTTTGGGTTCACAGAACAACGTTCGCTACGCCTATTTTGCGAACAGCCGACGTCTGGCCGTGAAAACAGGCGGCGACGTTTGGGTTTATGATACCGGCGATCACCAGATCGCCGGCTTCTCGCAGCAGCAGGGCATTGGCGGTTCTATTACGTTCACCAGCCAGTACGGAGTTGTCAGCCTGGCGACGCTGCCAGTTGTCTCACGCAACGGAGTCGCAAGTCCCGTCACACCTCCACCGGATCCTGCTACCGAAATCCCGGCGACGAACTTCATGCCCGAACAACCGCAACAATGCACGACGTCGAAACCCAACAGCGGCCAAATCCCAACACCGGCCGACGGCCACAGTATTATTGAAACTCTGGAAAAACTTGGCGGCCTGCGAGACAAGGGCTACATCAGTGAAGAAGAATTCGTCACAAAAAAAGCCGAACTACTTAGCCGCTTGTGAACCTCAGCGACAGGGCCTGTGTACCATGTTCTCTGGCTACCCGAAATCCTGATGCGTGAGAATCGGCTGGAACCGATCACAGGAAACTGAATCACATGGCGACGTCGCTATCTGTATCAACCGCCAGGCACAGCCGTTCGGTCGGTTGCGGGCTGACGATTTTCTTTCTGCTGTTTCTCACCGCCGGTGCCGTCACATTCTACTTTTTCGCGATTCTCCCGCTCTGGGGCGTCGCTGCTGCGGGCAGCTGGCTGGAAACGCCTTGCGAGATCATTTCCAGCGAAGTTGGCAAACATCGCGGCGATGACGGACCGACCTACAGCATCGATATCAAGTATCGATACGTCGTTGGCAATCAGCAGTACACCGCTGACCGCTACGATTTCATGAGCGGCTTCAATTCAAGCGGTCGCACGTCGAAACAGAAGGTTGTCGATCAATATCCAGTCGGCAAAACGGCTGTTTGCTTTGTTGACCCAAACAATCCTGAAGCAGCCGTCCTGAATCGATCGCTCACCTGGAGCATGCTGTGGGGGCTGTTTCCCTTGCCGTTTCTGGCTGTCGGAATCGGAGGACTGATTTACACCGTCAGGTCAAGTCGGAACGCCCAACGCCAGTATCGCTCATCGCCATTGTTGGCTGCCGCGAACAGTGCGACCATCAACCAGGACAACTCAAATGACGCGTGCTTCATTGATTCCGGTCCGACAGAACTCAAGGCTCAATCTTCTCCGGGTGTATTGTTTCTGGTTTCAGTCGGTGTCGCCACATTTTGGAACGGCATCGTTTCCCTGTTTCTGTTTGCTGGCGACAACAAAGGCTGGTTCGAAACCCTGTTCATGGTCCCCTTCGTCCTGGTCGGCATCGCACTCATTGGCTGGACCATCTACAACTTCGCGGCCATGTTCAATCCTCGCCCCAAACTGACGTTGAGTCACAGCTCCGTTCCTCCAGGCGGCTACGTCGAATTGCAATGGGAATTTCAGGGTAGCACAAACTCAATCCAGCGTCTGAAGATTGTGCTGAAGGCTGAAGAAAGGGCGACGTATGTTCGTGGAACGGATACCACAACCGACATTGAAACATTCTACGAAGAATGTCTATTGGATGCGTCCGGCATGCAGCCTGAAATCTCGCAGGGTTCTGTTGAATTCTCGATTCCCATGAACACCATGCACTCGTTCAAGTCGAAAAACAACGCAATCGAATGGCTGATTCATGTGCACGGCGATATCCCTCTTCGACCTGACGTTAAGATGCAGTTTCCGTTCACTGTGAGGCCTCATGATGATGCAAATTGAACTTGGAAATCAGCTGGCATTCCTGCCGGGCGAAACAATCGATGTTGAAGTCAGCTGGCAGCTTCCCGAACCACCCGTTCTGGTAGAATTGCGATGTGTGTGGAACACTTCCGGCAAGGGAACCAGAGATGTCGGAGTTGAAGCAACCATTCCTCTTGAGTACCCAAACGCATTTGAAAACCGACGCGTGACGTTAACTTTGCCAGGTCACCCGTATAGCTTTTCCGGAAAACTGCTGTCGATTATCTGGGCACTGGAGCTGGTGGCTCTGCCGTCAGAAGAATCGACTCGCACGGAAATCATCATCGGGCCGGGGGCCGCCGAAGTGGTCGTCAGCGGACAAAACGGACGACAAGATGTTGGCGCGTGAAAACCCATTTCGCACAGAGATCGTTCTGCGTTATCGATACGTCTTTGCGTGCGGGCAATCCATGAACGGGCTGGCCGAACGCTTTGATGCGATGAACTGCCGAGCTGCCATCGTGGGCGAAAAAGGTCGCGGCAAGACCACGCTTGTCGAAGACTTCTGCGATTACCTTGTCGCGAACGGTCGTGCCATTTCCATACTGCGACTGAACACGCTTGAGCGAAAGGTTGCTCGCCAGCGATGTCGCGAATTACTGAACTCAGCCACACGCGACTCCATCCTTGTGCTGGATGGAGCCGAGCAACTGAACTGGCTGGAATGGCGCTGGCTCCAAAAGTGCTCACGCAGCTTCCGCGGGCTGCTTGTGACGACTCATCAGCCGGGACGCCTTAACCAACTTACCCGCTGCGAGTCCAACGTTGAAACGCTGAAAAATGCTGTCAGCCAAATCGCCCCAACTGAAGCGTGCAAGCTTCAGAAGGACATCGCATCACTGTTCGCCCAACATCACGGCAACATCCGAGAATGCCTCAGAAGTCTGTACGATCGTTATGCCTGCCTTTAGTAAAATTGGCTGATTACAGTTTGTCATAATCGATCACTTCTTTACAACCAACGGTCAGCAAAGCCTTCCGAATCTCTTCATCGATCGTTAGTGGAATCAGCCGAGCCGAACCATCGGCCATGCAGGCAAGAAATCCCTTGGCGGCGGCATCCAGCGTGACCAGCCGAACCGCCGCGTCGCGAGGTTTTGGGCATGAGTGGCCAATCGAACGAACGCTTCCTTCCCCAGCCCGTTTGCAAGCGGCTCAGCTTAAACGAGCCAGCCGAATAGCCCATTCGAACGGTTTCAGCAGGATGTACACAAGATCGGCCTGCCAGCGGAAAATCATCGAACGCGCCACCAGCGGACCAAGCTTGTTGTAAATTCGACGAGCCAACTTATGAATTCGCGGCACGCGCTGCGCCAGCCTGGCTTCAAACGCACGGAATACCTTCAACTGGTTGTTGACGGTTTGTCCCGTGAGTGCATCAACTTCACTGCAAACCAAAAACCCATGACCGTGAGCGGCGGCGGAAACGATAAAGCATTCCGGCGAATCAGGTAAGTCAGCTACCACCGCCCGGGTGCGGACAACACTCGCGAATACCGTGCCCACACAGGCCATCAACCACACGGTGATCAACATGAAGTGCCTAAGCAGCCACCGAGGCGCTCCATGCATTTTCACAAACAACACCAGTCCGTACGAATACGAAATGCCTGCGAATACCGGGAATGCGGATGTCGGGTTCAATTCCTTCAACCCGAAGTAAAAGCAAGTCAGCATGCAGGTCAGCAAACTCAATTCCGGCAGCAACTTTCCCTTTACAAAGTTACGATTAAGAATCGTTCCAGCCACAATAAAGTTTGCCGCCGTAAAAATTGGCAGATAAGCGTAGGCCGCCCGACCCTGCGCCATGTATGGGATGTAGTCGGTCCCAAAGATCTTCCACATCGGATGTGAAACCCAGGCATACAGCAGCAACAGCACCAGCGGACAAATGCAGGTTGGAAAGACAAACAACGCCAAACTAAACCTGCCATAGCGTTCGGCGTGAGGCCCCCAGACAGTGCGAAAACTGACAATCGCCGGAAATGGAGTGACGCTGGTCAGCAGCACCAAAACAACCACAATCCACATCAATGGGTGAAGAACACTCTTCGTCGCCTTCCAGCGGTAAATTCTGATCTCTAACTTAACACACCATCAACCCTGGCGCGGCCGCTGACTCAAAGCCCCTGAACTTCTCCCTGAACGGCCACGTTGCAACCAGATGAAATGATCAGCCGACAAGCAGCACTATCGTTATGGAGAGCCGGGTTGGTATGGTTGAGATGTATAAATCGAACTCGACCACGAACATCGGCTGCCAACTTACCAAACCGTTGCAGAGACTCTTCAATAAACGGATGTGGAATCAACGACATATCTCGACCGGGTATTTCGCCATTGCCGAAGAACGTGCCGTCCAGATAAGCGATGTCTGAATCTGCAATCAAATCTTCAATGCGGCGATCCCATTTTTCCCACTTGTCGATGTCGGGAATGAACACCACGCTGCGGTTCGGCCCCTGAATTCGAAACCCAACCGTTTCGCTGAACTCGTCGCGGTGAGGCACAAGAAACGGTGTGACACTCAACCGATCATTCAATCGAACGGCAACGTCGGCAGTCAACGGATTCAATGCAATGTTCTTCAAAGTAACCAGCTGACTCCACGGACCATTGTCAGTCAGGAATGCGTTCATGCGAGGCATTCCATAAACGGGTATCGCGTCGGTTCCCATGACTTCTCGCCCAAGATGGATGAGGCCTGCATAGTGGCCGATGTGCGCGTGAGTCAGAAAAATGCCGGCCACTGCGGAGCGAGAAGCATTATTGACGCTACTCAATGCCGAACCTTCCTTAACTGCTCGACTGGCAACTATTTCATCAAGCAGCCTCAACTGATCTCGAAAATCGGGCGTGCAATCCAACAGCCACCGTTCCTGCGATACTGGATCAACAATCGCCAGTGAAGTGGCAAAACGGCGAAGTTGCGGCTGGCCCCATGCCTCGCGACAACATTCTTTTTGACATCCAGCCTGAGGAAACCCAGCGTCCTGAGCAATCCCCAGCACCAACGTGTATGGATTGGACGGTGAATTTGTATAATCGTCCGCCAACACCGGTTGTAGAAGACTGAGCATCACAAAAATGAACGACAGCAATCCCGAATGACGTCTCATGAATGCCTCTGGACAAAGTTTGGGAGTGTTCCGGCTCAACAAACGATTTGCTGTGTGACGATCAACGGGACGTCATTTTGCGAACGTACGTGCCACCGGATTGACTTGCCAGAAGTTCCAGCCATGACAGCTGGCGAGATTCCTTTAGTCCGGCAGCGAATTCAATCACGTGAATTTGTGCATCCTTACGATTCCTGCGGCGAATTTCGGCAAGGTCGGCTTTACTTAGCCGAGGCTGATCGCCGTCCGTCAGGAAGTAAATCACTTCCGGTTCCAGCATTAGTGCTCGCAGCAGCGGTGTCATGTGTTCCGTTCCGCCGTTCGCGACAACTCGGTCGATTTCGTCGCCGGCCAGCTGCACCTGAACGGCGGTGGCTCGATACATGTCCTCAATCGCTCGCTTTCGCAACTTCATCTGAGTTGTCGAATCGCCGTAAAACAGAATCTGAAAACTTTGGCTCGGACGTAACATTCGCAGACTGGCCTTCAACTGACTTTTGGCAAGTGCCAGTCGCCCATCAGTGGCCATGCTGCTGGACGTGTCAATCACGTAGACAAAGCTGGTGCCGTTGCCGACAACATTCATAAAAGACGTCGCGTCCGGCCCGGGTGTTGGAGAACCGGCTGAACCCAGCCCAGAAGTTCCCGACGGACGGATCAATTCCGAAAGGCCGCCACCGGGAGCTGGCAGACCGCTGATCGGAATGCCGGGACCTATCACATTCGGCCCTTCAGCAGCCGAATCTTCCAGGGCGTTGGATTCGGTAACGGCTGAACGTTCTCCCACAAGATCGTTCAACGAAGGCATTTCGCTTGGAATTTTCAGCTGCTCAACCGGCTGAGCATCGGGTTCGGACGGCCGAACATCGGTGGAATCCTGAGGATTCCGGGAGGGAATATCGGTTTCCTCCGAAGACTCATCAGAAACCATTGCCAGCCCGATTTCACGGTAGTTCTGGCCACCGGCTTCAACGGGAACTCCTGTTTCACAACCTTTAAAGGACAAGCTGGCGACAACAAGGATGGTACAGTGAGTACAAATGGAAACCAGGCTGCTGGGCAGAATCGCTTTCAGCAACGATCGTTTTGGCGAAGCTGGGGTTTCCATGCGGTCGTGCTTTCTTCCGTGTGTCTATGCCCAAGGCCGACTGGCTGACGTCGACCACTCAAGCAATTCAGGACCAGCTGCTATTTCTGTGGTTCAACAGCATCGACTGCGGCACCCTTAATTCCCGCCGTAGCCTTGATGGTGTCGATCACCTGTGAAGTCAGGTCGGTTTCCACAACCTTTTCGTCTTCCGGTCGAACGAATTCGAAAGTTGAATCCTGAACGGCGACGTTTGGCTTCAAGGCTCGAAAATCCAGAGTTATCAAAGGACGAATCTGCTTCTGCTCCGGATTTGGATGCTTCTTAAGGTACTGAACCCTGCGCGGCAGCATGGCTTCGGCATCGATATACAGTCTTACATAGTCTGGAAGGTAGTCTGGCAGCGAGGCATCTGAGTCTTCCGGAATTTTGAAGATGTCTTTTCGGCTTTGCTTTGTCCAGCGCCCCGAAAGCACCAGCAGTTTTGTATTGCCAACCGTTTGTTCGCGGACAGCTCCAAATTCCATTCCGGCCTGCAAATTGGCCATCAAAGCCTGCAATCCGCCAACTCCCAGATCCTGCAGTCCCTTGACGGTGCCATAGCCGGAAACCTGTTCGGCCGCTTCCAGAATTTCCTGGATATTGCGTCTAGTCAGCTTCTTCTGATCACCGTTGATCCAGTACGACCAAAGAACACTTCCGTCGCTAACCTGAGTTAAAGACCCGGTAATCTTCACGCCCGACGTATCCGCCGGTTCGCTGTCGATGGCAGAAGCAGCTACGTCAGAAGCATTGGTGGCTCGGATTGGAAAGATGCGATACTCAAGCCGCATTCGGTTTCCGGTGGCCTGCATATATTTGCCAACGGCTTGAAAACGTTTGCCCGCCATGTCAATCGTCTGATTAAGCTCACACGAAAGCGAATCGAGACCATTTAGAGTGGTACTGATTTCTTCAAAGACCTGCTGTGACGTCAAATCAGATTTCGCAAGGCCCGACTGAGTGTCCCCGCTTTGTGGCTGAGCAAACAGAGAAACCGGACATAACGGACCAATTGTGATCGCGGCGGCAAAAACTGCCAGTGCGGCCAGCGATACCCACGATGTTAAAGTTTGCGGTTTGTGCTTCATTTTTGGAATGTGAGGGATTTGCCAAAGATTCGAGTTGTCCCATCCCGAAACTAGAAGTGAAAGACCCGTGTCTCGTCATCACTCCAAACAGTCGGTTTGGCGACGAGGTTAGAACAAGACGGCATTGTAAGGCGGAAGATCGCTCGCGGTCGACCGCAAATATCAGTTCTGACGCAGTCTGACAGGGTTCGGCGACTAATCTCCACAAAACATACGGTGATTCGACAGGACGTTGTTGGTTCAAAATTCAACCAGCACTCGGAAGGAACGGCAATGAGATACTATTTTCTGGCCCTGGGCGCCTTAGTGGTCGTCTGCACGGGGTGTACGAGCCTTGACACAGGAACCAGCATTCTCGCCAATCGAGAACATGTGGCGCCGCCTTCCAGCCTGATGGCTCGACCGGGTCCAATGGTTGACGGGCCAGGACCGGGTGTGCTGGGAATGCTGGCTCAACCCGACAATGGCATGATGGGCGGAATGATGGCTCCTGTGATGACAACGCAGGTGAAGTTCATCGGGCCACAAACGATGAACGTCGGATGGCAGGTAGGCAGCGGTTTCGCTGGCAACCAGATTGCTTCCGGTCAGTACTACGACTTCCAGCAGTCTGCCATCTATCAGCTGATGCTGGAAGGTGTGGGCTTGCCAGGAGTTCCAGATCGTCGGTTATACCCGACTCTGGAAGTTCGCACAGCTCATCCTAACACGATGGCCTACCTGCAGCACAACGCTGTACCTGTTGAGATCACTGAAGAAGACCTTGAACACGTCAACAGCAGCAACATGGTCACCAAGGTAATTTACCTGCCAGATCCTGAATTTCAGGCTCGAGCGATCGCTGGTGTTGAGACTCTTGTTTCAACACGACTGGATCCAGGCATCGACCCTGTTCAACAGGCTGAGCGAATGGGAACAGTCATGCTGATTCTTCGATTCGGTAACAAAGACCTGCAACCACCGGCCAGCGTTATGGGTGCAGACGGATCCATCTCACAGGTATCTTACCAGATGCTTGACGGCGGACAGGGCCAGGTTGCTCCACCAACACCGATCGGATTTCTGCAGGGTGCAGTCGGTGGCGGAGTGCCTTCAGCGATGATTGCTGCCGGTGGTGGTATGCCTGGTCAGCCAGTTATGCCGATTGCCGGTATGGGTTCAACTCCGCCATGGGGAATGCCAATCACAGGCACTCCGATTGGTCTTCCAGGACCTCCGCATCTTCCATACGGTGGACCAGCGGGCCTGCAATCACACACGATGCGAAACCTTTCGCCAAACAATATTCCTCAACCAACAGATCACCTGTTGATTGATGTGAAGCACAACCCGGGCTACAGCGTTCCTGAACCAGTGCGACACATTCAGTACACAGAAGATCATCCGGTTCACGGACCAGGTGAGGTTTCTCACCCGGTATCCAAGTCACAGCAGTTCTACGGATTCTAATCGTAAGACTGTTGGTCATTCCGACGCCGGATTGGGGTTTCGGTTCGACTAAGAAAATCAGCACGAAAGTGCATGGAGAGAGTTACCGGGGGGCGATTCAAAAGTGGCAGCACTTTTTGATCGCCCCTTTGTTTTTTGGCAGCGAACAAAATTCTGTAAGCAAACGCATTACAGAATCAACGCGTTCCAGCGAACGACATGAATCTTATGAAAACCACTGCCCACAACATCGCGGCCTGCAATATCAAAACATCGCTGCCATTCCAGCTCACGCTGCGTTCTGCTGTATTGCTGACCGCAGTGTTTGCGTTTGGTTCAACGGTGCTCGCTCAGGGTTTTCATCAGCCACTTAGCCAGCATACTCCCCCCGGACAGGCAGCCGCATGGCTGAACTATATCCGGCAGTACGACGCAAACTGGCTGCAGCCAATTCAACTGGAAGTGCAGGGCGGCGGAAGCCTGGAAGTGTATTCCGGATCAAACCAATCGATGGGCATGGGGCAGGCGCCAGCAATCGTTGCTGTTAACGCGGGCCACCTTTATCGTTTCAGAATTACCAATCTGCCAAATTTCCCGGGTGCTGACATCTATCCTTCTGTAGAACTGCTGGACCGTCTGCATCCACCAGCAGGCCGCGAAGACGAATTTCCCATTCCGATCGTCATCACTGCCGACGACATCCAAACCGCCATGAATGGCCAGCTTGTCACTCGAGTGATCTATCTGGAACAACCTCAATTCGCTCAAACACTGGATCCGCTGCGACGAGAAATCCCGCAGGCTATCCCCGGTTCAGAAAACGCTTTGCAGGAAGCCGACCGACTGGGTCGCCCAATGGCCGTGATTCGAATTGGAGGCCGACGACCTTCGCCCGGTTCACCGATGGAATTCTTCGGAACCGGTGGAGCCGTTCAGTTGCGAGAATTGCCTGGTGTGCAAAGACCAGAAGAAAATCAGAACGGACCAGCTTCAGTACAAATGAATTCACCAGCCACGATTCGCCGAGTCTCCGCGACATTCGCTCGACAATAACTGCCAGCAAGAAACTGGCGAGTCAATAAAGCCGCCACTTCAATAAACAAAAGCCGCGTTAGCTCTCCCTTCACACTCAGAGCCACTCTTTCCACGAACGCATCAAGCTATGACATACTCAACACAACTTTCGCCGTTTCGGCGAATTGCCGTTCGCGGGTTTCGAACCGCCTTGCCTTTGTGCATGGTTGCAGTGTCCGGTTGCGCATCCGTTTTGGGTCCATTTGGTTCTGACTACGAAGCCTTGCCGCAAGAACAGAACTCGATCGCTCAAGAACCAATGGTTGCCGTCCAGGCAAAATACCCGGAATCGGCTGGAACGTCGTCGCTGAAACCATTGGCAAAGCCTGAATTCAGCTTCACAGAAGAACGGTTCCCAACAAACAACACCGTCGAAGCGCCAACTCCCGCGGCAAACGTAAACCCGTTTGAAGCCATGGCTCGCAACGAGATCACTCAAACTGCGTTCGCCGTACCGTCCTCCAACGCTACCAATTCAAACAACTCTGCGACAACGTTTCACGCCGCTCAACCGCGAATGCCAACATCGCAGGCACACTGCCCACCAGCGGCAGAATTCACGGTCGGCGCGTCGCCTTACGTCGAAGCCTATCCCGACGAATACATCTTTGACGGTGGCGACCGCGACTATCCGGTTCACTACCACGGAGGCGAATTGGCTGGGCTGGACACGGAAGATACGATTGCTGAATTCAAAGACGAAAACGGAAAGAACCACGTTAAGGCAAGTAATCGAGTCGCCGTTTACGCACCTCGATTCGGGGCCATCCGCACTGTCGCAGGGCCAGGTATCGACATTAAGGTTGACAAGGCTGCAGGAGCAACCGACATCGCTGGTATTGACAGCATGAACGAGCGTGTCGGACTCGACACCACCATCGTGAATACGCCTGCATCCGGGTTCGCCATGCGAGAAGGTGCCAGTGGTATTGAGATCGCTCAGCCAGCCCACATGGCTCGCAAGGCCGATTCTGTTTCTCAGAACAACAAAGTTGACCAGGGCTTCGAATCCAAAGTGGCAACCGGCATGGGTCTACTTGAAATGTCGACCATTCAGGAAATCAACCTGCAAATTCTGGAACCGGTTTCGTCCGACATTAAGACGGGCTTCGGTCAGGTCGCTGCCACGTCCCAGGCAACTCAGGCTTACGCAACATTCCGATTGCAGGCAACCGTCGGTACAGAAAAGAATGGACGCAAGGGCGAAATTCACATCACCAAAGAAGCGTCACCTCTGATCGCAAAATCAGGCGACGAAATCACCTTTACCATCAACTTCCGCAACATCGGAGACTACAATGTGCACGATGTTCGCATCATTGACAACCTGACTCCACGACTGCAATACGTCAACGGCACAGGCCGCATTGAAACGCAGGACGGTTCAGGCGGTGGACTAACGGCTGTTCCAAATCGAGAAGGCAGCCAGACTCTTGAATTCACTCTGGACGAACCGCTTAAGGGCGGACAATCCGGAACAATTACATTCAAGGCGAAAGTGCTGTAACACCGAAATTAAAACGTCAACAGTTATTGAAGCAATGATACGCAGGCCAGCAAGCCAGGAACCAGCAAACGTGTCTAACGTTTGTACTGACTTTTAAGAAGTGGAAGGGACTTCAAGATCGTCAAGGTGCCGCGAGGGGACGCATTCTTGCGAAACCTGTGTATCCGCCAAGAGAGCCCGCTACCTAATCAGTAGCGGGCTCTTTTTCGTTCCGGCTGGTCATTCAGTCGCCTTGCGAATGCATGATCAGACAACGCCGCTTCCAATCCCGATAAAGAAACGTCTCAGGTTGGAATTACGGTAGCCGCCTGTTTGTCATTCTTCAGCAGGCAGATATCATCTGACTAAATTTCCCCTTGTCGAAATGGGAACGCGACAGGTGACCGCGATTAGAACGAGGTACGAAGGAAACCCCGGGGTTTCCTTCGCAAGCTCAGTCCCACCACGGCCACCTGCAGAAAACCTGCGATCTCGTTTGGGTGCGGAGTTATTTAGACAATGGCCGTCGGCGGCGGTGCGGTGCGAACTGCTGTGTGACGTATAACCAGACGGCTAAGAATTGCGTCTTATGCGCAGTCGCAGCGTGTCCGTTCACATTTCATGCGGTGCTTAATCAGACGCCGCAGATTCAATACCAACTCAACAAGATTTCAGTGAGAAGACCATGTCCGAGTTCCGAGTCGAACGAGATTCTATGGGTGAAGTTCAGGTTCCTGCCGAAGCCTATTTTGGCGCTCAAACGCAGCGAGCTGTTGAGAATTTTCCGATTTCGGGCTGGGAACTTCCGCCTGATATGATTCACGCCATGGGTCGAGTCAAGTACGCCTGTGGCGTCGCCAATCGCGATCTTGGCAAACTGACGGGCTCCGGCAAGAACCCGCTGACTGACGAACAGGTCGAAGCCATGTTGACCGCCTGCAACGAAGTGGCCGATGGCGAACTTGACGACCAGTTTCCGATTGATGTGTTCCAAACCGGATCCGGCACGTCCAGCAACATGAACGTGAACGAAGTCATCAGCAATCGAGCGATCGAACTTCTGGGCGGCGACCGCTTCTCTGCCAGCAAACCCGTGCATCCCAACGACCATGTGAACATGGGACAAAGCACCAACGACACGTTCCCCACAGCGATTCACGTTGCTGCTGGCACGGCCATTTACAACGACCTGATTCCAGCTTTGCAACGATTCGCTGATGAACTGCAAACCAAGGCAGATGCCTGGGACAAGATCATCAAGATCGGACGAACTCATCTGGCAGACGCCACGCCGCTTCGCCTGGGCCAGGAATTCGGTGGGTTCGCTCGCCAGTTGCAGCTTTCTGTCGATCGAGCCAAACGAGCGATGGAAGCCGTCCTGGAACTTCCCGTGGGTGGCACCGCCGTTGGTTCCGGCATTAACACTCACCCGGAATTCGGCAGTCGAGTTGCCGCTGTTCTGGCAGAAGTTACTGAAGTCCCATTTGTTGAAGCAGCAAATCACTTCGAAGGCAACGCTCAACGAGACGGCCTGGTCGAGTGCCACGGCCAGCTTCGCGCGATTGCATCAACCTTGTTCAACGTCAGCAATAACGTTCGCTGGCTCGGCTCCGGACCACGCTGCGGATTCTATGAAGTGAAGCTGCCGGACCTTCAGCCTGGCTCTTCAATCATGCCGGGGAAGGTCAATCCCGTCATGTGCGAATCCATGATGCAGGTTTGTGCTCGAGTTATGGGTAACGACCAAACCATTGCCATGTGCGGAGCAACCGGCGGACAGTTTCAGCTGAACATCATGATGCCCGTTATGGGGCAGACAACATTGGAAAGCATCATGCTGCTGGCCAATTGCTCCAATGCATTTGTTGAATATTGCCTGCTGAACATGGAAGCCAACGAAGAAGCCTGTGAAGCATCCGTGGAAAAAAGCCTGTCGATGGTGACCAGCCTGAATCCACACATCGGCTATGAAAAGGCGTCGGCTCTGGCCAAGGAAGCCTTCAAGTCGGGCAAGACAATTCGCGAACTGTGTACCGAACAAAACATCCTTCCCGCCGATGTACTGAAGGAAGCACTGGATCCGATGAGCATGACCGAACCACACGCTTAACAAGGGCTTCGCCCTTGACCCGATGGCGTGGGTCGTGCATAGACGTGGGGCGTTCTAATCGCCGAGCCGCTCCGTTGTCGCTACGCGTAATAATGATGCTCCCACCGTGCGCGGTGCGAGCATCATTTTAAGTAAGATTACAGTGCTTGCTTTGTCGTCGCTGATCCAATGGATCACGATACTGTACGATAAACAAGGCAATGGTTTGCCCACGGCAGAGTCTACTCATCACCAAGTTCCACCAGAAATGCGCCCATTTCTCCTGAGGCGTGGTCGTTGCCCTGCAATCGAGCCTGCTCAATACCGCGACGATAGGCCGATTTCGCTTCGTCAATACGGCCCAGCTTTGCCAACTGCTGACCAGCCATCAAAAATGCTGGAACATACGCAGGATCATTGGACATTAAAGCTTCGAACAACTGCAAACTGCGCTCGTGGTCGGCTTCCTTTTCAAATTCCAAAGCCAGCATATATCGCAGCATGGCATCCTGAGGATCGTCTGCCAGCATTGCTTCCAGTTTTTCGCGTCGACTTGCCATGATCGTCTTACTGTGAAAATATTAGTCTGTCAGAAGGTCAGCGAACTGCCGGCCAGTCGTGGATAAAGGAAGCTCTTCAAGTTCTTTTGCCGTACACCACTTGTAACCCGATCCACGCTGCAACCGACCTCCATCGATATCACACGCAAGACAAAGTAACCGAATTCGATAGCGCGTGACAGCATGTCGAATCTGAGTCACACCATCGTAAGCTGAAACAACAACTCCGGTTTGTTCTTCAACCTGCCTGACGATTTCCAGAGGAAGCAGATTCAGTTCCGCCATCGCTTCGCTCGGAAACAGGCTCTGTTGCCCCGGTAAAGTGGCCACCTTCGTGCGTTTCTTATCGGGAATGCTGATGCTGTCACCAACGTCCGCTGAAACTTCAAAGCGAACGAAATCCCACAACCCGACCCACCGTTCGTTTTCAGATCGTTGTCGCAGCAGGAACTGATTGCCACGACGAACGGCGATTGAAACTTCCACCACATCGGTGATTTCGGTCTTCTTTTTCTCCAGCGGAATTTCCAAATGCCGCCCGGCTTCATAGGCTTTGCAGGATGCCATTAGCGGGCACTTAACACACTCCGGGTCGGCAGGACGACAAACCTGCGAACCAATGTCCATCACAGCCTGATTGAAATCAGCAGCTCGCTGGCGAGACACAACCCAACTGGCAAATTTCCACAATAGCTTCTGACCAGCGGTGCCTCGAGGATCGATATCCAGTTCAATCAACCGTGAATACAAACGCAAAGTGTTCGCTTCAAGAATTCCGGCCGGATGATTAAACGCAAACGAAGAAATAGCACCAGCCGTGTACGGGCCGATTCCGGGAAGCAGCTTTAGCTCCTCGGCAGATTCAGGAAACGTTCCGCCGTATTCATTAAAAATCACACCAGCCGCTTTGTGCAAATTGCGAGCTCGACTGTAATAGCCAAGACCTTCCCACAATCGTAGCACCTGTTCCTGTTCAGCAGCCGCCAGGCTTTGCACGTCGGGAAAACGTTTCAGGAAGCGTTCGAAATAGGGCACCACTGCAGCAACAGTTGTCTGCTGCAGCATAATTTCGCTGATCCAGATTCGGTATGGATCTGCGGATTCTCGCCAGGGCAGCTTCCGTCCGTTCGTGTCGTACCATCGCAGTACGCGAGACCTAAGTCGCCGTCGCCATCCGAGATCCGTGTCCTGAGGGAACGCTGACATCAAACCTTAAACTTCAAAGTACCGAATTCGCTCAACACAACAGGCAGCTTGCACACCCGGGACCACGAGAAACTCGGGCCCAGAATTCACGCAACAACTGGCGGGGCAGAGTAGTTACAAACCGCCACCAGCGAAAGGCAATCAACTGCCCTTCTACAAAAGAATGCCGCAACGACAACACGTCGTGGGTTCAGTCAACAACCTCGCCGCCCACGAACCAGCGTCGTGTATTCAGCCGCCACAATCGGCATCACCTCACTGTCTCACAATTCGCTTTCAAAGCGGCGCAACAAAAAGGCTCAACCAATGTTTGCTGGTTGAGCCTTTTTTCTTACTCAAAAACTCTAACGAGGCAGTGCCTCAGACCATTTGAGCTGCCGCTCAGAAACGCTCCGTTGTCGCTCTGAAAACTTGACTCAACGTGAACATGTTCGCGGCTTTAAGAAGTCGGACAGAAGTTCGTCACGCGATCGTCTGCCGATGAGTTAAATGCTGACTAAACTTCCTTGGAATCGATCCAGGTCATCATGCGGCGAAGTTCTTTGCCGACAGTTTCGATCTGATGAGTTCGTTCGCGGCGACGAGTTGCATAGAACGATGGCTGACCGGCTTTGTTTTCCAACAGCCAGTCGCGAGCAAATCGGCCAGACTGAATGTCTTCCAGTACTCGCTTCATTTCCGCCTTGGTTTCCGCCGTCACAATGCGAGGACCAGTCTTGTAGTCGCCGTATTCAGCCGTGTTGGAAACGCTGTATCGCATGTAGTTCAGACCGCCCTGATAGAACAGGTCCACGATCAGCTTCAATTCGTGCATACATTCAAAGTAGGCCATTTCCGGCTGATAGCCAGCTTCAACCAATACTTCAAAACCGGCTTTCACCAATTCAGAAACTCCACCGCACAACACAACCTGTTCGCCGAACAGGTCTGTCTCAGTTTCTTCTGCGAACGTCGTTTCAATAACGCCGCCGCGAGTACCGCCGATACCCTTGGTGTAGGCCAAAGCCAACTGTCGAGAAGTTTCTGAAGCACCTTCGCTTAAAGCGATCAGGCTTGGAACGCCGCCGCCTTTTTCGTATTCGCTGCGAACCAGGTGTCCAGGTCCCTTTGGTGCAGCCAAAGCACAATCAACGCCAGCAGGAGGAACAATCTGCCCAAAGTGGATGTTGAATCCGTGCGAGCACATCAGCAGGTCGCCGGACTTCAGGTTGTTCTTGATGTCGTTTCGGTAAACGTCGCCCTGAACTTCGTCTGGCAGCAGGATGTTAACCAGATCGCCCTTTTTGGCAGCGTCTGCGGCAGACATTGGTTCAAAGCCGTGGCTTTTGGCCAGATCATAGTTCGGGCCGCCCGGACGCTGTCCGACGATGACGTTGCAACCGCTGTCACGAAGGTTCTGAGCCTGAGCATGGCCCTGGCTACCATAACCAATAATGGCGATGGTCTTGTCTTTCAGCAGGCTAAGATCTGCGTCGTCGTCGTAATAAACTTTGGCTGCCATTAATACGGTCCTGTATGAAGTTGATAGTTGTCTACAAGTAGATGTATGAAGAATGAACGGAACCTTGCCGCTCACGTCCGCGAAACAAGACTACGTTTCACGCAAGGTAAAACGCTCGTTTGCGACAGATCCTCCTGATCGATCTGATTCTGACCGGAGGCAGAATGTCTCACCAACGGCTGTCAACGCGAAATCCCTGAGTAGGACAAGCCTGTTGACCGAAACCGAGTGGCAGAATACAGCAAACGTTCAGCCAGGTCAGGTCAAGAGGCCGAAGCTTCTGAAACTTCTGGAATAACGCCCGGTGGCAGGCCCTGCGTGATTGTCGCGTCTCGCAGCATGGCAATTCGCCCGGTGCGAACCATTTCAAGAATACCGAAATCGCGCATCCGATCGATAAAGGCTTCGATCTTGTTTTCACGACCGGAGATTTCGATCATCACGTGATCGGGACCAACGTCCACAATGCGTCCGCGAAAAATGTCAACCAGCTCACGAACTTCCGTGCGACGCCCCTGATTCGTGCTGACTTTGATCAGCATCAGGTCGCGTTCGACGAAGTCTTCCTGAATGTACGATTGCACCTTGACCACGGTGACAAGCTTTTCAAGCTGTTTGCGAACCTGATCAACGACTTTTTCATCGCCATTCACCACAAACGTGATTCTGGAGAAGCGTTCGTTCTCAGTGGCGCCGACAGCCAAGCTGTCGATATTGAAGGCTCGAGAAGCCAGCATGCCCGAAATGTGGGCCAAAACGCCCGGCTGATTCATCACGAGTGCGGATATAATGTGTCGCATCGGAAAGTGCTTCGAAAACAAAAGTCAGGTTCAAATTGTTAGTCAGGCGATTAAGGGAAGCACTGCTACCCGAACATGTTCGATGCCCAACAGGCCCAAAGTCTACGGATGAGCGATTCCCGGGGCAACCGGCGAGTTCAATTCCCGCTGGGATTCGGCCACGTTCTCGGCATCTGAACGCAAAGTCGACGCCGCAAACCAAATCAGACTGTTAACCCAGCCAGAATGGGACTCTGCGAGCGGTTTCGGCGAAAATGTCCTTAATAACGCCAGCGGGCACTTTCAGCGAAAAAGCGGGACGAGGCTGTAAATTCAACGGCCCAGCACCCCCAAATTTGGTGCCCCCCTGACAGTCCGAGTCTCAAGTGTTGCGTTCAGCAATTTTCAGGCCGACTTTTCAGCCGATTCCCACCACTCAGAATCAATACATTCGGCGGCAATGCGAGTCAGCAAATCCTGAGGAATTTCAGAATCGACCACCTGGTCAGCGACTTCAACCGATTCAGCACCTGACGGTTCAGCAATCGCCACATAGACTTCTGCTACCGCTTCATCAGCAGCAACGTCCTCAGGCACCCAATTTGAGCTCGGCGAAGAAACAGCAGGAGCCAGTTCGATATTCAAACTGGCCAGCATTGTTCCAGCTTCCGCCAATTCAGAATCAGTTGTTGCCACTCCACCGACAAAGTCGACGGGAACACTCCAGGCACCCGCCGATCCATCTGCAAAGACTGCTCGCACCCAAACTCGATAGTTGCCTTCATCAAGTGGGTTGGTGGCGGTGAATGTGTTTTCCGTCACGTCTACGTTGATAAAGGTAAAATCGACACCAACGTGAGACACCCAAACCTGATAGCCGGTCACATCCGCGTCCGAAACGGCGACCCAGTTGAAAACCGGAAACAGAGTTGTCTCGCCAGCAGCGGGCGACGTAATCACCGGTCGGCCACCGGTCGCCGTAAATGCGTAAACGTTACTCCATGGGCCGGAATTACCGCGAGCATCAATGGCTCGAACCCAAACGGTGTAGTCGCCAGCTGGAATTGTCTCCGCAAAGCGATAGCTTGTTGTGTTGGAAAAATCTTCCAGAAACGAAGGACGAGTGTCGAATTTTCGAACCAGAATTTCATAGCGTGCCGCGCCGTCGGTACGAGTCCACTCAACAACCGGTCGAGCTTCCGTCACAACGCCACTGGTGGCTACGGGAGCCGTAATAACGGGTGGCACCAAAGTGCTGAATTGCGTTGGAGCACTCCAAGCACCGTAAACAACAGGGCCTGCCGTCTGGCGAGAAATCGCTCGCACCCAGAAAACATAACCACCGTTGGCCAGCACTGCCGGAATCTGATAAGAATTTGTCGTAACGGTTGTTCGATACAATGCCTGATAATTGCCCCCCGGAGTGACGGGCTCACCGAATGGGTGCCGAGCAACAAACACTTCATAATGAGTCGCTCGCCCAATCGCATCCCATCGCAGCACGGGCTGAGTCTGGAACGTCGGAGCGCTTGGGTTCAGATTTTCTGGCTGAGGCCCCACATTAAACTGATAGACATCGCTCCATTTAGACAAACGTCCGCTGGCGTCAGTCGATTGAATCCAAACCCGATAGCGGCCCAGTTCCAGTTCATCAGTATCCGGAATTGTGAATGAACGAACTTCTTCGCGAACAACCTGCCCAAAACTATCAAGCACTGGATCGCCATTGTCGTCCAGGACAGGTGTCAGATTGTCAACGAAATACTGGCGAGCCGTTCCCGTTGTCACGTCAGTTAACCAAACCTGAAATCGGCGAGCATCGTTGCCGGACGACCAGGTAATGGTTGGCGTTGTATCGGAGTCCAGTGGAATCGCGCCAGGGCCAGTCGGTCCGGTGACAATTGGTCTGGAAGTCAGCAAGACGTCTTTCGATGCTGACCACGCTGAACTGGAACCATCTTCATAATTGGCGCGGACCCAAAGTCGCAAACCGCCAAGGCTCAGTTCGCTGTCAGGTGTATAACTGGTTCCAGTAATGCCTCGCTGCACAAGAATGGCATCGTAGGTTTCCAGGCTGGCGACCCACAGGTCGTAGCTGACGGCATTGTCCGCCGCTTCCCAGGTAATTTCGGGGGTCGCATCCGTTATCGTTCCCGTCGGCGTCAGAATGCTGGGAACAACAGTCAGCAGCAATCGAGACTCAAACGTCTCAACTTCTACAGGCTGAGCGGAAACGAGATTTCGGCGAGAACCGGAACGAGCATTTGATCGGGAAGTAAATTTCATGAACCTGCCCACTTTTTCTAACCAGAATGGCAAATAGCGCTATCCTCTTTCGGTATCGCCTAAATGAGGCTCCCAAGTCGAAAGCGCAATCATCACATTCGTTAAAACGCCTGGATTTTCAGCCGCACGGTGGCCAGACCTCTACGAACGCGATTGTCCACCTAAATTAACCAGTCGGAAGAACCCGAAAGTCGCATCCAGTTGATGGCCTGAATTCAACACCGATACTGCAACCAAAAGACGCGGAATCGGGAACTTTCCAACACACTCAGTTCACCGAATAAACGTCAGATCAGGCTGATGCGCAAAAAGAAAATTCCAACCGCAAAATAGCCCTTCCAGGCCGTTCGCCAGCAGCCGTTCGACAGGAATCGACAGCCTGTTTAAATGGCCCTACTGCCTTGCTGCACGCCGACAGCCGCCTAACGAGGTGGCAATTGTAAAGAAGCCAAACCGGAAGAACATACAAACTAAACAGCAACCAATTGGTTGCGCGCGGTCTCCAGATCTGACCAGAAATCGACACCCGTCCCCGCCAAAAGAGCCGCACCAACTGCCGCTTCTTCGACGATTGGCGATAACAGAACTGGCACTTCGAACGCTTTTGCAACGGCAGCAATCAGCTCGGGATTTCGTTGAGATGCATTACCCGACATCACTATCTGCTGCAATCCACCAGAATCGCCGACATCTGCCAAGCTAAGACATGCCTGAGCAAACGTTGCCTGCATTGTTCTTGCAATGCCTTCGTAAACGCTAAGAAGTAAATTCACTGGAGAAAAGTTGCGTTGGCCAATGCCGCCCAACGTGGCGGTACGAGAAGGTTCAAGGCGTGTTCCTGAAAAGAACGGTTCGCAATAAATGCAGCCCTCCGTTTCGCTCATATTGGCGCTGCCTCTATTTGCCAACTGTGATTGAAGAACATCCCAGACTTCGTTAACCGTTTGGGACACACCAAAACTGGCCAGCCAGGATCGAACCGTCTGATTCACCCAGGCAATCGCATCTCCACCACACAACCCTGCTCCCACCAGCATGAAGTCATAACCATGTTTGCTTCGCGCTGAATCTGTCGATAAGTTGGGCAGAATCCGAGTCTCCATTTCGGCAACCCGAACGAACTCCGGCACACGCCACGCTATTTGGCCGCCTGTGCCAACGTTGATCAACACAGAACGCTTTTCGTTCGGAAGCGAACTCAATACAGCTGCCTGATGATCACCGATAGCGTTACAAACGACGACATCCGCAGATAATCCGGTGCCTGCTGCAACATCGCTGCACAGCAAACCGACGGCAGTTCCAGAATGGCAAACTTCAGGCAACCAGTCTCGACGAACCGCCGTGGCGTTCAGTAAAGGCTCGCTCCAGTCGCCCGCCAAAAGATCATACAACCCAGATGACGCCGCATGACTGCGATCCATTACGGGAATCCGTGCGCACAATTGTGCAGCAATCCAATCAGCCACCATGCACACTTTAACGCAGCTTGTTGGCCATTGCCCCAGCTGTTGCATGGCAAATACGGTTGTTCCAAGATAGCCAGAAGCCAGCTGACATCCCGTTGCCCACATGTCGCGGGATTCGGTTCGTTCAGACAATTCATCCATAATCGTTCGCCCGGAATCAGCAGCAATCACGGAACGCTTGTCCTGCCACGTCACCACATTTCCAAGCGGTGTTCCGTTTGCGTCCAACAGAACCACACCGTGCATTTGCCCCGTTAGCCCGATACATTTCACAACACAGTTTTGCTTGTGACAAATTGCGGCAACCTCCGAAAGCAGTTTCACAGTCACGTGCAGCAAACACGCCGGATTCTGTTCGGCGTATCCCTGAGCAAGCCCAGCAACGTTTGCTTCGTGCGCACGAGTTATCGAAGCCATAATTTGACCGGACTGATGAATAGCGACCACAGAAACGCTGGTCGTCCCAACATCGACGCCCAAAACAACCGATCCCGAATTTGGCTTCATCAAAAAACTTCCCACAACTTCCGAATGACAAGCAGCAACTACAGAACACGAAAGGCCGAAAACATATGGCTTACGCTTCGACAAAAACGCTGCTAGAGTCTTACTGAAAATGATGCACAAACAGTGCACGCATGATTCTCGTAGCGACAACGGAGCGGCTCGGCAATTCGAACGTCCCACGCTGGAAAACATGCCACGCCACTGGGTCAAGTGCGAAGCCCTTGTTAGACTGCAGCTTGCAAAGTGTAGCTTGTTAACGCTGAATCAGGTTTTCTTAGCAACAACGGAGCATTATCCGGGCGGAAGCCCAAATCGTTGACAGAGCTTCAGCAAATTGTGAGATCGACAAACGGCATGGTGAGTGAAGACGCACTTCGAAACAAACGAATTTACGTTGGCATACTTTCGATTGTCTGCGTTGTGGCTTCTGTCGTTTTGATTTTCTATCCCAACAACGAAGGCCTGCAGGGGGCACTGCTGAGAGTCGGCATGTTGCTGGGAGCCTTCTGGCTGGCAATGCCGACGAAGACTCGACCAGCCGCGTGGAAGAGCTTTTCCAGCAACTGGACTCTGGTCGGGCTGATCATCACAGCCATCATAATTCCGCGAGCAAAAGTGATGTTTCCAGTGGTCGCCGTATTCGCAGCAATCGCGTATTTCGCGCGACCGCGAAAATGACGACAGTGGCTGGAATCGCAGCAAACGATAATGGACCACGCTGCCCGCAAGCCATAGATGCCTCAGCGACAAACAATCTACGAAACCGCAACAACGGCTCGTGGTCGTTTTTCTGAGACGCCTTCCGACAGCGATGTCGACATCGCTGACTCAAAGATGTCACGGATATCCTGTTTAGGATCAAGATCCGCAAGTGAATTCACGATCCGATCCGGACGAAAGGCGAACTGGCTGAGATCATCCAATTGAGTGCCGCCCGACAGAACCAGGATCGATCGAAACCCCGACTGCACGCCACCAAGGATGTCTGTCTCCATGGTATCACCAATCATAATCGTTTGATCGGTGCTCAACCCCAGTTCTTTTCGAGCAGCACGCATCATAATTGGACTCGGCTTCCCAACGCTGAACGCCTTCACACCCGCGGCTGATTCCAGCATTGCAACGATGGCCCCGCAGCCTGGCCGAGTTCCATTGGATGTTGGACAGTTCGGATCCGGATTGGTGGCAACCAACATGGCTCCAGCAAGAATCATCTGCAGCGCCGTTTCCATCATCTCAAAGGTCATGGTGCGACCTTCACCGACAATAACATAGTCCGGATCTTTTTCGACAATGGAATAACCGTTGCGATGCAAGGCCATCAACAATCCGCCTTCACCAATGACGTAGGCTGTCCCATTCGGCTTCTGATGAGCAAGGTAGCGAGCTGTTGCCATCGCACACGTGAAGATGTGTTCTTCTTCAACGTCAATTCCCAGTCGCTGCAGTTTCGTTGTTACATCCCTGCGAGTTCGCTGGCTGTTGTTCGTCAAAAAGCGAAATGGAATATTGGCTTCACGGATCCCCTGAATAAATCGATCCGCGCCAGGAATCAGTTCTCCGCCGCGATAGATCACGCCATCCATGTCAATCAAATAACCGTGCATCGTAGTCTCTCTCTGTTTCTTCCGTGATGAACTTACCAAATCAGCTTCAGCATGAATGCTCTCACCTGATTTGCATCGCCGACACAGGCAGCCTTCGCAATTGATGTACCGATAATTGAATACGGACCAATCCCCAACAAATTCACTTCCCACGCCGATCGTTGACGGAGACTAAGTGTCTCGCGACCGTGAATCATGTTGCTCAGCAATTCAGCAGAATCGCTTGAATCGAATGCGGAAACATTCCAAAGGTGAAGCGAATATCAACAGATGCTGGTTCCATCGCCACCAGACAGCGACTGAAATTGAACTTCCAACATAACCGAGCGATTTACGCGACATATAAACTCCATCATTGGACTGTTTCCGCCACCGCAATCCTTCACACCATGAATTGCTTCCTGAAGTCCGTCAATTCAGAGCAACCCCAAAGCAGATCAGCGAGTATCTATACCGGTTCTTTTCAGTTTCGTTGAGGAGCTTTCTGCCAGTAAAGAATCGCTTGATGTAAAACGATTGTAAGTTCCGCAGCAGAACACGATTTTGCTTTTGCAAATTGGCGGCGAATGCGGCAAAACGTGGTATTCACATAACTTACAGTGAAGCCCAACGGCCACAATCGGAGCACACTAATGACAAACTTATGGACCGGCCTGACAGTTGCTTCCGCCATTGCCGGCGTGGTCGCATTTTCCTTGATGGACCATTCTTATCGCGATGTCGCTGTACCAGAGCCAATGTTTAGCAGCACAAATCGCGTGATCGCGAGTGAACCCAATCAGCCGACAAGTGCCATCCTACAGGGAAGTGACGAACCTCACACGTGGACGTCATTCGAAGCCATGCATGATCGCTATACGCAGGCATTCGTCGATTCGGAATTCTTCGGAATGAACCGCATTATGACGTTCGACGAACCACAATACCGTTCCCTCATGGTCAACAATGTTCCCTATCGTGTTGACAGCATGGAACTGATCAGCGTGTTGCAGAACGAACCCGTCGCCTACGCAAATTCGTGGACAAACGTTACGCGGAAAAGAATCGACATCTATCAACAACGCGAGCTCACTGAATTTGAGCGAGCGTCAATCCTGAACCTGGAACTGGGTGAGCCCCATACATGGTTGCCACCAGAAGCTCCACCAATCACAAACGATTTCGCAAGCCTGGATACTCTGGAGCCCAATCAAGGGCTATCCCAACCCAACGATGCCGAACAACAAGACTCAGCAACACTTCAGCATCAGTCGGTACCAGCAACGGGAACTTTGGTCGCAGCACTGAAAGCCGACCGATCATGTACGCAATGCCATGACGTAACAGAAGGCTCGCTGTTGGGAGCATTCGTTTATCACATGCGTCCGCTACCGAACTTAGCAAACATCGCAACCATGCTGCCAGAACAGGAAACATTGGCGAATCAAACTACTCACCCCTGATTCGCTCAAACAGATCAAGGGCTTTGGCACGTTCTTTCGAACTTCCGCCAGCAGCACCGCCTTGACGTGGTCCACGGTTGTCATTCTGAGATGCATTCACGGTCAACTGACGACCGCCCAAACTGGCACCGGACATATGACGTATCGCTTCGTCGGCGTCATCCAATGACGGCATCGACACAAATGCGAAGCCGCGACACTGGCTGGTTGAAGGATCGGTCATAATTCTAACCGACGCAACTCGACCGAAACGTTCAAACGCCTGCCGCAAATCCTGTTCACGAACACTAAAGGGCAGGTTGCCCACAAAAATACTATTCACTAAACACCTAACAAGGGCTTCGCCCTTGACCCATTGGCGTGGTTGGCTGGAACACGTGGGACGTTCGAATCGCCGAGACGCTCCGTTGTCGCTACGATAGACACGCGCACCGTGCGCGCTTGATTTTCAGAAAAACCTCAACAAGGGCATGGCCCCTGACCCACAGTCAAGCTGACGGCCGAAAGTGCGACTGCGTCGCTAAGCTCAACCTGAACAAGTGAGATACAAAAAACGGCACTCGAAAGCTTCAACTGGCAGGTAAAGCAGAACCGTGGATCGCTGCGTTGATGAATCACCGCATGAGTGCGGTCGTATACAACAATTGGCAGGCAGCAAATTTCGGACATGTTCCGAAACAAGTCAAAAGCAACAACAGAGACAGAACGAATGTCACAACGACAGACGGCTCATGTTGTGTTTCAAGAAACCTAAGCGCTTCGACACACGAAGCTCAAATGGAAAACGCCAACTTCCCACACGAAAGTTGTGGCAAATAATGAGGCCCGCGTATTAACTGTTCAACGTTTGAAATCAGTTAACTGGCAGCGACAGGCCTCGCAATCAAGACATGCAAAATAGCAGGCACAACAACTGTGCCTGCTATTATTTTAGAGCAATGGTTATCAACAGAAACCAAAGTCGCACAAATTTTTCAAACCAAATGCAGACGCGGGCCGTTGTCAGTAACCTTCGCATCCAGTGTGCTGCCGGACAGATTGCGAGCTACAGCTGCAGTCATCAGCAAAGTAGGACGACCAGGAAGTTCAATCACTTCGTCGCGTTTACGCGGATTTCCACGATGACATTGAACCTGACCTTCAACGTTTTTCAGTCGCAGTATTGATGCGTCTGGGCGAGCAGACAATAGTTGTGAGATTCGAGCCCAGGCTGATTCAGTAATTTTCAACATACAGATCACTCCAAAATGAGTTTCGTCTTTGAAAGATAACACGCACAGTGCGCACATCTTTCCTAACAAGGGCTTTGCCCTTGACCCAATGGCGTGGCACGCAAAACGACGTGGAACACTCGAATCGCCGAGCCGCTCCGTTGTCGCTACGCGCACCATGCACGCTTCATTTCAACTAAGACTTTAATGCAACAACCAGGTGACATTCGTTTCTTCAGCTAGCGCTGGCCGATGAACATCGTCGGTGAAGAAATCAAATGATCCAGCATCATGCTTAACGAAGGACGCAGACCAAAAACTTCAGAACCACAAACGTGCAAACGCCTAGTCGTTGGGAATAACAAACGCGACCTCAACGGTGAGCAGTTCCAGAGGAACTGAAATCGTTAAGGTAAGGTTTGCATTGCGGCAAGGTGGGGGACAGCAGAAACGGACAAATACCGTGTTACACGATTAAAGCAGAATTTACACTACCTTAAACGGCAACGCGGATTCGCACTGCCAAAGATCATGGCTCATTCGCAACCGTTTTGCCAAAACGCGTTCGAATGGAAATTGTTCCGCCAAACAATTCAGTCCGTGGCCATACGCGATAGCCTGCAAGCCACTTTGGCTTACCCCGCCAACCTGCCGAAAATTCTGCCTATCGAATTTCGCAGGTCGTGCGACGAACACAGAAACCACTGTTGTTTCCAAGTGTCCTTTGATTGCAACCTACTAATGATAGCATCCAGCCGGTATAAAATCGAGGGCTGTTTGCCACAGAATTCGCTCAGGACGATTCTACGTCCATAAGATGAGTGACAGTCCTGCTTTACATCGGATATTGTTTTTCCCGCGATTCAACAGCTTTTGTTAAGAAAATCGTCCGGAAATGGGGTGTTTCTTCCGGCAACACCGACCTGGTGCAACGACGATCAGCTTTGTTAAGCGAATCATTCGATTTTCGTTTTTTCCCGGCAAGTGTTTGATCGACGCCGAAAGAGCGACATTTCGGGCAACTGACAGTACGATATTCGGCTGTATTGTTGACAACAAACTTTCGAGGTGATTCATGCAACGGAACGATCTTCGCTCTCCTAAACGGCAACTCGCATTCGCGATCGTCATTCTGTTTTCATTGCTGCAGAACACAACACCAGTTCAGGCTCAATCCGACGCATCATCTGCGGACGAAATGAAACCTTATGCTGAACCCATCACGCATACTGACGTGACCATTGAAATGGTGCCGATTCCGGGTGGCACCTTCACGATGGGCTCACCCGCAACAGAACCCGATCGCGGTGAAGCTGAAGGACCACAGCATCAAGTAAAGATCGATCCCTTCTGGATGGGCAAGACAGAAATCACCTGGAATCAATACGAAATCTGGGGCGAAAACATCGACATCGCTCGCCGAAAAATCTTCGGATCAAAAGCGACTCCCAACGACCTGATTGCAGATGCAATCACTCGCCCAACACCGCCGTATACTGATATGAGCTTCGGCATGGGCAAACAGAAGAACCCGGCCATCTGCATGACTCAACATGCGGCCCGTATGTATTGCAATTGGCTATCAGCCAAGACAGGCCACTACTATCGCCTGCCAACAGAAGCAGAATGGGAATACGCCTGCCGAGCTGGAACAAATACAGCGTACTCATTCGGCGACGATCCGTCGCAACTGGACGACTATGCATGGTACGCAGGCAACAGCAACGAATCGTATCACGATGTCGGTCAAAAAAAGCCAAACCCATGGGGCCTGCACGACATGCATGGCAGCGTCGCCGAATGGACGCTGGACCAGTACATCCCCGACAGCTACAAACAACGAACGAAAATTGTCGCCAACCCGCTGGAGGTACCAACACAGTTGTTTCCTCGAGTCGTTCGTGGCGGCGGCTGGGACGACGAACCTAAAATGCTGCGAAGTGCGGTCCGTGAAGGTTCCAGCGAAGATTGGAAGCAACAGGACCCACAAATTCCTCAAAGCATTTGGTACCATACAGACGCTCACGGAGTCGGTTTCCGAATTGTCCGACCGTTGATCGTTCCTTCCTCAGAGGAACGTGCAGCCAAATGGGACAGCACCGCTCCCGTTCAACTAGACCCACTTGAAGATTAGTCGATGCCCTGCGTTTCGACCGATGCAATTCCGTTTTCCTTCCATTAATCCCACCCACGTTCAGGAACAAACAGGCATGAGCAACAATCAACCAACAAAACCTTCACGCCGCAGCTTTTTGAAGACAACGGGAGCGGCCGCAGCTGCCACAACCGTATTATCAAACATTGCGTCTGGAGCCCACGCCGGTGAAAACAACGAAATCCAACTGGCACTTGTCGGTTGTGGCGGACGCGGCACGGGAGCCGCAACAAACGCTTTATCCATCGATGCGGGCCCCATCAAACTGGTCGCCATGGCCGACGTGTTTGAAAAGAACCTTGAAAACAGCCACGGCAATCTGGTGAAAAACTTCGATGGCCAGGGAAAAATCGACGTTTCAGAAGAACGCAAGTTCATCGGCTTCGACGCCTTCAAAAAGGCGATGGACTGCCTCAAGCCTGGCGACATCGTCATTCTGACCACGCCTCCTGGATTTCGCTGGGTGCATTACACCTATGCGATTGAACGCGGCTTGAACGTGTTCATGGAAAAGCCAGTCACAGTGGATGGACCTGGTACTCGCAAGATGCTGGCGATCAACGAAAAGGCGATTGAGAAAAACCTGAAGGTGGCTGTAGGATTGATGTGCCGTCACTGCGACGCTCGCCGCGAACTCTTCGACCGCGTCCAAAGTGGCGAAATCGGCGACATCAACATGCTGCGAGCTTACCGCATGGCTGGACTTACCGCATCAGCGGCTGCTCCACCAAAGCCTGAAGGTATGAGCGAGCTGATGTACCAAATCAAGTACTTCCACGGATTCCTGTGGCTTAGCGGCGGGGCAGTCAGCGACTTCCTGATTCACAACATTGATGAATCCTGCTGGATCAAGAACGCCTGGCCCATCGAAGCCAAAGCCAGCGGCGGACGTCACTATCGTGAAGACTACGTCGATCAAAACTTCGACACCTATTCCATCGAGTACACATTCGAAGATGGCGCCAAACTGTTTGTCAATGGACGAACGATTCCTGGATGCCATTCAGAATTCGCCAGCTACGCCCACGGTTCAAAGGGTCTGGGCGTTATTTCATCACAGTCGCACTGGCCGTCACGAGCTCGTATCTACAAAGGCCAGAACATGGACAAAGCCAATCTGACCTGGGAATATCCTCAACCAGAAAGACACAATCCCTACGAAGCAGAATGGGAACACCTGGTCGCCGCAATTCGCAATGACCAACCTTACAACGAAGTCGAACGCGGTGCGATGGCCAGCCTGGTAACGTCAATGGGACGAATGGCGGCCCACACAGGACAGGTAATTACTTTGGATAAAATGATGAACTGCGAACACGAATTCGCACCCGGCATCGAAAACCTGACATTGGAATCAGAATCACCGTTGCCAGCAAATGCAGAGGGCAAGTATCCGATTCCTTACCCGGGACTGATCAAGAATCGCGAATACGCATAAGAAGCGTTTCGCACTTACCCTGGTGCAGTGGCATGAGGAATCACAGGCGATGTTCTCATCGCAAAGTTGTTCCGTTGTTGCAGTGTAAGCCCTGACTAAACATGAAAGGGTTTGGTTCAAAAAAGAACTTTGGGGTATTGCAAATTCAAAACAGAAAAGCCCGCTGTCTCAGGGGATAAGACAGCGGGCTTCTTTTTGGGCCAGCACCAAAGTGCATGGCCCGTTTTTTTGGTGGAACTTATCGTCGGTGGTTAACGCAAATCAACCAACTGGACAGTGCCATGCCTCAATGAGCCGCAGGGCGTTAGCCCCCGGTTTTTTCCGTGATCCGCACTAACCGGGGCTAACGCCCTGCGGCTGATGTGGGTAGCAGAAATACTGAGCCTTCGGTGAACCTGTCGCTGTCCAGCTAACGTTAATCGAGCCGCAGGGATTTTCGCTGACTTGCAACCAGCCTGGAACGCGGCACAAGCAAAATGCCCGGGGCTTCCTTCGCAAGCTCAGTCCAACCTGGGCCAACCCTTTGAAAATTGCGTTCTCATTTTGGAACAGAGCTTCTTAGTATGCGCCGCTCAAGTTCCACATATTGACGTAAGGATTCAGCGATGGAAAATAGCGATAGTAATTCAGTCGCAAGGCTGGCCGAAGGTAACCATAGCTGTAAGGATTTCCAACGCCATTAGCCACCACAGGTCGCTGAACAACGGGGGCTGGCGGAACAGTGCTGTGCCGAAGAATCGTCTGATGCCGAGCATTGCCGGTCATAATTTCCATCGCAGAATCATGACGGTAAGAAGGGTTCACATTGTATTCTGAACGGTTGAAGGGAATGCTGCTGTAGACTTTGGCATAGTCGTTGGTTTGAGCTGTTCCGCACGCTTCACATGGCTGTTCCTGATCAACAACAACATGCTGTTGCTGGGATGGCATTGAAACAACTTTAGCAGCCGGGCGAATATCGATCACCCAATCAGAATCAGCAACAGGCATCAATTCAACCGGAACAGCAGCCTGTTGAGGACTGGGATTGGCAGCCGGAACAGGAGCGAACTCCAGCGTCTGAGCAAAACCATTCGCACTAAAAGCGGTCAGCAATACAATTGCGATCCACGCAGTTAAACAGATTCGAAATCGAAGTGACATAGCCGGTTCCCCTGTGTCTCAATCCACCACAAAACCGTGGCAAGTAGAAGTCGTTATCAAACTTCACTTCAGAATGAGAAGCAGCGGTACCCTGCGTCAATTTTGTATTTGACAAATCGCCATGAATCAATTGTTGACGTTCGGCTTCAATTATGATGCCGATTCTTGTGGCTTGTAGCCAATATACACCGTTGCGATTCCGCCGGTGAGTTTTCGAAACATCGTCCGCTCAAGCCCGGCTTCTTCCATGATCTGCGTCAGTTGATTGCCGCTGGGAAACTCAGAAACGGACTGAGGAAGGTACTCGTACGCAGCCTGACGATTGCGGACAAGCATCTGACCGAGTTTTGGCAGTATGTTGCGAAAATACCACTGATAGGTTCGACTTAAAAGCTTATTGTCCGGCAGGGAAAACTCCAACACAACAACGCGTCCACCTGGTGCACACACGCGAGTCATTTCTTCCAGACCGCCAATCGTGCTGGAAACGTTTCGCAATCCGAAAGCCACGGATACCAGCTGAAAAACGTTGTCTTCAAAGGGCAGTTCCTGAGTATCCGCCTCCATGAATACAACGTCGCGAGTGTTACGCTTCTTTTCTGCCAGTTGCAACATTCCGTGAGTAAAGTCGGTCGCCACAACAGATGTTCCTGCGGCGGCTGATTTTCGCCAGGCAAACGCAAGATCACCCGTGCCCGTGCAAACGTCTAAAATGGGTGCGGTTCCGTCCGGGCGAGCCATCCTGACGGTTCGCCAACGCCAATAAATATCGGTGCCACCAGACAAGAAGTGGTTCATAAAGTCGTAGCGTCCGGCGATCTCGCCAAACATCTGGCGAACTCGACTTCCGGATTTATCAACGGGCATCTGCGACTCCACGGTTCATAACAAAACACTTACTTCATCTTTGAAGCCAATAGGCCACAGACGAAAAGTTGCCTGTGAACGTGCTTAATGCACGGCAACAGGCCAAAAGCAACACTTCACACTTACACCGAAACCCGCAAAATCAACGAGCTGTTAACGAATGTAGGGCGACATTTGCATGAACCGCCAGCTCACATAAACCGGGGTACTTACCAGCCCACTAAACAGACACTTTGGGAACGATCAATCGCAATGACTGAGTGCCATAAGGCAATAAGCCGTCACAAGGTTAGGATCACCTTCGTACCAGCGATCTGCAGGGTTAATCCAGCTTCCGTTGGGCTGTTGCAGTTCAGCCAGTCGAGCCTTAAGTTCGGCTTTCCAATTGTGACTGACTCCGGCGGCATCTACAAATTTCTCTTCGCCGATCACGTCCATCGTTTTGCCAAACGTGTGAAAGTAATAGTACAAACCCTGAGGTCCCATGCCCGGATTTTCACGCAAGGTGTAATTCTTACGAATCCAGTCAGTGGCCGCTGTTACGCGGGCGTCTTTCTTATCAAGCCCCGCATAGATCAAGCTCTTCAAGCCGGCATAGGTCATGCTTCCATAAGAACGCAGCCCACCGTTTTCTGTAACACCAGCCTTGGAATCGCCGCCAGCGGCGGGAGTGTAATAGAAGCCTCCATCGTTGATCTTGCCAGCAAAGATCGTGGTGTTCGCCGATGATTCCAGATTCTGCGTGCGAGAAACAAACACCAGAATATTCTGCATCGCAGGATCGTCTTCTTTAACGCCAGCCTGCTTCAGTGCTTCGATCAGATATTGAGTATTCGACATGTCAGGTCGCTGGTGCGAACCGTATCCACCGCCGCCCCATGCTGGATCGGAAGATTCGATACCTTCACCTTTATCCCATTGCAGCTCTCGCAGAAAACCTTCCGCCTGCTTGATGTACGAATCGTACTTGCCGTCAGTGTTTGCTTCTACCAACGCAAACACAGTAATGCAGGTTTCGTAGTTACGCTGCAAACTGTCTTTTGCATAGAAGCCACCATTGTCGTTGTGATGAGACAATAAGTTTTTCAGCCCGGCAGCAACCATTGGATCGTCTGCTGGCAATCCGGAACGTAACAGCGACGCCGTCACCAACCCGGTCACGCCCACCATATCACTTTTGGTCCATGACCCATCTGTGCTTTGAGTCAGTCGCAGAAACTGAATCGACTTTGCTCGCATATCGCTAATCGATACTTCGTCGGCCGCTACTGAGCTGATCAGCAGAAGAGAGGCAATTGCACACGTGACTATATTTCGCATTTCAAGATGCCCTGAAGTTCAGAAGTTCGCAGGGAACTCTGGAAGTTGTGTTGAATCTGCACGGTGCCAGACTGGACCTTCGACCAAAACCAAACGGTGCCGAATGAGCGTGTCGCCGCAATTTAATCCGCCAGAACCCGCAGGAACGCGTTCGCCGCATAGACGAGCGGTCTGTTGGCGATGTATCCTATCATTCTATCAGGAATCACTGGCAATCAAGCAGTTTGACAGTCAACAAATTGGATGAGCTTCGAATATTCAGATGAGCGACTCAAACCCCCTACCATTAATTTCAGCAAACGATTGCAGCCCCGTTCCGGTATTCAATTGCCTTGTCATTCTCAGCGCCCCCGATGAAAACGGACGCCGAAAAGGTCGCGTTGCCAACCTGGAAGGAATCAGCACAGAAGGAACCTCAGAACGCGAAATCATGTCGTCCCTGATGAAAGCCTTCAAAACCTGCCTGCAAAAGTTCACAGAAGCCGGCGAAGTAATTCCATGGATTGATCCGCCAGAATCTCCCGGTTCCGGGGAAGTAGAACGCTTCATCCCCGTGCATTTGTGAGCGTCCCGTTAAGATTCCTTCAATTTCCTGCCGACTTCGGTTTTCCACACGTTCAACCAGCCCACTGCTGTCAGTGATTCAGCAAACGTATCGCTCCACGCACGCGCCTTTGACGCAGACTGGCCGGAATGTGCTAGACTGCGCCGATTCGCACACTTGTCGCGACGCGTTGAACACCGTTGCACCTATCTACAGCAACAGCCTCGTTGATTAGCCAACAACCTCGCTGCAGCCTGCTGGAAACAACGACTATTGTGTGAGATTGCTGTCTGATTTCATCCAGAAAAAGTCACAGGAATTTTCAAACATGGCCGCCGCAAATCCCATTCGACGTAAGCTTGTAAAAACACGAATCATCGCGACCGTTGGGCCTGCCTGCGAAGATGCCGATACGATTCGGAAGCTGATTGTCGCTGGAGTCGACATTTTCCGGCTGAATTTTGCTCACGGCAGCCACGAATGGTTATCCGGAATCCTGGAACGCATTCGTGAGATTTCAAAAGAACTGCAAAACCCGGTAGGCGTACTGGCTGACCTGTCAGGCCCCAAAATTCGCCTTGGCGAAATTCCAGGAGGTGAAACAGTCTGCAAAGAAGGCATGTTGGTCCGCTTTGTGCGAGAACGCCAGAATGACGACCCCACAGATTTAACCTGCACCTACGAACAACTCATCAACGACGTTGATTTGGGAGATCGCATCCTGCTGGCAGACGGGACGGTCGCACTGCTTGTGACAAATAAAGCAGAAGACGGCCAATCGGTCACATGCCTGGTAACTGATCAGGGAACCATTCGAAGCCGACAGGGCGTGAACCTTCCAGGAGTCGCCCTCAGCACTCCCAGTGTTACAGAAAAAGACGAATCGGATCTTCATTGGGCTCTGGACAACAAGATCGATTTTATCGGACTTAGCTTCGTTCGCAGCAGTGCTGACATCGCCCACCTGAAAGAACTCATTACCGCGCACAACCCGGAAGTGACTCCACTTATTGTCGCCAAAATCGAAAAAACAGAAGCGATCACAGACCTGGACGCGATTCTGAAAATCACCGATGCCGTGATGGTTGCTCGAGGCGACCTGGGTGTCGAAGCGGAAATCAGCAAGGTGCCAATTCTTCAAAAGGATATTATCCGACGCTGCAACCAGGCCCGAATTCCTGTGATCACCGCCACTCAAATGCTGGATAGCATGACCACAAATGACCTGCCAACTCGCGCAGAAGTCAGCGACGTGGCAAACGCCGTCATCGATGGCACAGACGCCGTCATGCTATCTGGCGAAACAGCCATTGGCGTACACCCCGTCACGTGTGTTCGCATGATGCAAAAGATTGTCCAAAACGCAGCTCCGTTCGTCATCGGTAAAGACCGTACCGAACGTCAATCACACGAATCCCGTCGAGCCAATCCGATAACAGAAGCGATGACCCTTGGTGCAACAATCGTTGCCAACGACCTGAATGCAGATTTGATCGTCATTGCCACCAGCAGCGGACGGACCGCTTTGGCATTATCACACGCTCGGGGCAAGGTGCCAATTCTTGCGGTGACTCATCGAGAAGACACAGTTCGCAAGCTGTGCATCTATTGGGGCGTCACGGGCATTCAAAGCAAACTGGTTCGTCAATCGGCTGACGCTTTGCTGCAGTACGTTGTGCAGTGGGGCCTGGAAAACAGTGTCCTGAAATCTGGCAATAAGATTGTCGTCGTCGGTCACACAAACTGGATCGGCAGCGGCCACGACCTGATGATGGTTCACGTTGTACCATAAGTAACAACATAGCGTTTCCGAGCGACAGCTCGACCTGGGCAATGGCCCCCGGCAAAGTGCCATACACTTTGGGCGAAAGACTTCCTATGAAATTGAGTTTGTGGAGCGATGCCTAATGACGCAGCAGATCCCCACAGCGCCGCGTGCGGGTGTGATGGCGTGGTTGCGGCTGATGAGACTTCCAACTGTGTTCACGGCACTCGCCAATGTGCTGTGCGGATTCTTCGTCAGCAGCAGCGAACGCAATCCCGCCGTAATCATCACTCAGCCATGGTTCTGGTTATTGCTGTTAGCAAGCGCGGGACTGTACCTTGGCGGAATGGTGCTGAACGACGTCTTTGACGCCGCATTGGACGCGAAAGAACGGCCCGAACGCCCGATTCCTTCAGGAGCGATCTCAAAAGCCAACGCGGCAATCTTTGGAACACTGTTGATGGGCGGCGGAGTCGCGGCGGCGTGGTTCGCTGGCCAGTCTGCTCAGTCTGGATTTGCCAGCGTCAACATCGCCATCATCCTGGCGGCGACCGTTTTGCTGTATGACTCAATCTTAAAGAACACAATCATCGCTCCGCTGGGAATGGGAGCATGCCGCTTTCTGAACATCCTGTTGGGTGCCAGTTGCAGCGGTTCACTGAGCACCGTCTTTAGCAACCCTCAACTTGCAATCGCCACCGCGTTGGCGGTTTACGTGATTGGAGTCACCTGGTTCGCTCGCCACGAAGCTGGCAATTCGTCGCAAAACGGACTTCGCACCGGCTTGGCGATCGCGGTTGCGGGCATCGGAATCAACATCTGGACGGCAGCCAGGGCACCGACTTCGGCAGGGCAGGGAGCCATAATTGCTCTGGCCTTAATCGCGGCAAACGTATCCTTCAGAAGCCTGAGAGCAATCAAATTGAACCAACCACGTTTCCTGCAAAAGAACGTGGGCTTCATGTTGCTGAACATCATCTTTATGGATGCGGCAATGACTTTCGCAATGACCGGCAGTAGTCGCCTGGCAACCATCGTTGTCATTCTGGTGATCCCAGCCACACTGATGAAACGCTTCATCCCACTGTCCTGAAAATGCAGCAGTCACGCGAAGGCTGCATGACCATGACATCAGAAAATGCCGAATACCCGCTGAGCTTTGATTGCCCAATCACCATCACAGCCAAACAACCAACGGCCCGCTACATGACCGGACGCCAGTAATGCCTTCAAAATTCGTCACCGAAATCGCTCGCAGCGAAACACTTCGCAACGTTGCCCTGTATGCCGCTGGAATTTCGCTGTATGCCGTCATTCCCGCATGGTTGGAAACAAAATCCAACTACGAACACTTCATTGAAATGCCGCACGACCTGCACGCAGCATTTACACTCGTGCTGGGTTGGTTGCTGGTGTTCCGCACAAATTCGTCTTACGCACGCTGGTGGGAAGCTCGCAAGCTGTGGGGTGGCTTGGTCAACATCAGCCGCAACATGGCCATCAAAGTTGCCGACCTGTGTAAGGCCGGCGACGACGAACTCATGAAGTTTCGCCTTGAGATCGTTGCCTTTGCGTTTGCGTTAAAGGACCATCTTCGGGAAGGTGCCGAACTGCAGAAGCTTGAGGGATTCGAATCGTGCGAAGATCGGCCATCACATGTTCCTGCGTACCTGATTACTCGAATGTACGAAGAAATCGGATCGTGGAAAGCCAACGGCTTCATCGACGGGGACGATCTAAGGGTTCTGGATGCGGAATCGCGGCAGTTTCTGGACATCTGCGGCGGGTGCGAACGAATCCGCAATACTCGAGTTGTCAGGTCTTACAGAACCTTTGCCAGACAATGCGTATTCCTTTACCTGGTGACTCTACCATGGGGAATCGCCGACAGCTTTCGCTGGTGGACTGTACCGCTGACAGGCATCATCGCCTACTTCATGCTGGGCATGGAAACCGTGGCGGAACACGTTGAAGAACCGTTCGGCTATGACGAAGACGACCTCAACCTTGATGCGTTGTGCCACACAATCAAAGTCAGCGTCCAGGAAGTGTTCGACCGACGAATGTCACGCGAAAAGAATGCCCCGATTGCATAGCATGAAGCCCTGCAACCGGCAACTTGCATCCTCGTTTAGCAAGAGCTTCGCCCTTGCCCCAGTGGCGTGGCATGCCAGAGAGCTTGGAAAGTTCGAATCGCCAAGCCGCTCCGTTGTCGCTTCGAGAATTATGCGCGCACCGTGGGCACATCATCTTTAGTAATGTCTCTTAAAGCACTACGAAGCGCGGCGCAGCTGCCCGATGATCCGTTCAAAATCGTCGTTCGACGTAAAGTGAATGACGATCTGTCCCTGATCTGTTTTCTTCAGTTTGATGTCGACCTTGGCGGCGTAGTGGTTCCGCAGATGATCCTGCAGCGACAGCACGTGAGCCGTCACTTCGGGCTTCCCATTGCCTGACTTTTCCACAGCGGGTGGCACAACACCATTGTGCGACTTCAGGATTTCGCGAACCGCTTCTTCTGTTTTGCGAACAGACAGTTGCTGATCTTCAACCTGCTTCGCCAGTTCAATCTGAGCATCTGGTGATAGCGCCAACAAAGCTCGGGCGTGTCCACCGGAAATGCGATCCTGCCGGACAGCGTCCTGCACAACATCAGGCAGTTCCAGCAGTCTCATCATGTTGCTGATCGTCGAACGATTCATGCTCAACTGTTTAGCAAGGTCTTCGATCGTACCGCCGAAGTTATCCAGGTATTCTTTAAACGCCTGAGCCTTCTCAACCATGTTCAGGTCCTGGCGTTTCAGGTTTTCTTCGATGGCGGCTTCGCAAACCTGCTTGTCTTCCAGCTCAACAACGCGACATGGAACGGTTTCCATGCCAACCTGTTGACACGCTCGCCAACGTCGCTCGCCGGCAATCAGCTGATAGCCGTCACCTTTCGGGCGCACCAGAAGTGGCTGAAGAATTCCGTGCTTGCGAATACTCTCCGCCAGTTCATCAATGGCGCGTTGGTCAAATTCGCGACGCGGCTGAAATGGATTTCGCTCAATCAGTTCAACACTGATTTCGTCCTGTTCAGGGGCGTGCAGGCGAATGGCAACTCGCTGCTGACTATCGTCATCGGACGAACTGCCAAGAAGTGCGTTCAGGCCGCGACCAAGACGACTTTTCAGCCGAGGTTGCTCATTGTCTGATTGTGGGATGGTTTGTTGATCTTCCATTATTCACTTCTCTGCTTTACCAACGGATTGGTTCAGCGCCGAACGTTGGTGAACGGCCGCATGACTACACTCAACAGACATCGACATAATCCGAACAGTTGATTCAACTGTAACAGTCACGTTCCGGTCCGGCAGTTTAGTAAAACCAGGCAAGACCAGATTCGCGAAATGCAGTCATTTCACGATTGAAAACAACGCTATTCCTGACGCAGTGAAACTTTGCCAGTTCGCTGTTGCGTCCCACTAACCGGAGCCACACCAGCATTCTGTTGCGGGCGATCAAAGATCATCAGGACCACTTTTGTTGCAGGATCAAAATGAGTATTGGCGGCTGGTTCCTGAGTTCGCACCAGGTATGTCCACTCTGCTTTGGGAGCCGGTCCATAGTTTTGTTTACTGATATTTTCCGGTGGAATCCCGGCCTTGATCAACATCTCCTCAGCCGTCTTATGATTCTGTCCAACCACGTTGGGAACCATGATCGGTCCGCCAGTTGCAATTGCCTGAGGTTCCATGGGCTGCTCAGAACCATCCTGCCCCGGCTGAATGACGTGAATCTGATAACCATTGATTCGAGGATTCCACGGGTCCTTCTTGAAGAAGTCAGCAATTCCGCCTCCAATTTTCATGTCTGAAAACTTGTAAACGGTGCGTTTCGTGCCTGCTGGATCAATCAACTTTACAGCGGATGGAAGATAGGTTTTTGTGTCCAGATAGATCTGAGCCGACTTCCAGTTTTCCGCATCCTGACGCCAGCGAGGCACCGCGCTTAGCAGCACGATGTCGTATTCCGGACGATAGTCTTTATCAATTTTCATATGAAACCGCTCAACCGCCTGATCTGCTGGCATGCCAAACAGAAACGGAAGAGGACTGTTCATAATGTTCTGGCCACGCAATTCCGGTGGCAAATGAGCCACCTTGGCAGACTTCTGAGCATCGTTGATGTCGTAAACTTTTTCGCCGTCGCACAACCAACGTTCAGGATCGTCCGACTTCAATTCGTACGGCTGACCGTTCTGCTTGCGTTCAACTTTGGCCTCGGGTTTGTTTCTTTCAGCCAGATCATTTTCTGATATCTTGATCGCATCGACATCGATACGCCCCTTGTCGGGAAATTCGTACCAGAATCTACCGTCCGATACTTTTTCGATCTCAAAAGCCCCATCGTAAACGTGCCGCTCGTGCTTGCCGGACAGGCTCTTAATGCCGCCGCTCCCCTTGGCCCAGTCGTCAAGCAGTTTCCAGAGCTCGGGCGAGACCTGTTGCTGCGGCGCAATAAGCTGCTGGTTCTGGAGCGCAACCCTTTGCCGAGCAGCGGCCTGCTGATCGGGGCGCATTTCTGCCGTCTGAGATTGAGCAAGCAACTCGGACGACGAAAATGCACACACAAAAACGGCGCAGAATGCAGAAAACGATGCTGTAAAGCGAACAGATGACCTGAACATCGGACTCCTTCCGATGGAAGTGCTCGAAAGTGGTGAACCCCGAAAATGCTGCGTTCCAACCAATCCATTGGCGTGTTCACAGCATCGCCGCTCTCAAAGAGCGAATCCGGGCCCCTCACGGTTTAATGACGATTGGCAACTTTATACCTACACAGCAAAAGTGCTGCTATACCGATTTGACGTTGTTGAGATTGCCAGGCCGACGTCTGTGAAGATACGCAAAACAGGAAGCCCAGCGAGTCAGTTTGTGGGACACTCATGCAGGAAATGCAGATTCACAAGTGGCTACAAGCCGCAGCCACCCACGTGATCCACCGAAATTTCGGGCCACATGCACACTTTACGAAGTGCCCAAATCAGGCAACCAAGTGTCAATTCAAAATCGACGCCGTTTACGTGAATTCAAAGCAATGGTGTTGGCGGATAGGGGATCTTGTTAAAGATCCCGAATCAACAAGGACCTTTAACAAGATCCACTACCCGAAGCTTAAGCTGTAACGCAGCTTTACGGCAGAAATCCGCGTTCCCGCAATTCGTTCAGATTGTCGTGAGCACTATCCGTAATGCGTTGCGATGCGTACTTCAGCAAAGCGATGCCGGTCAAACCAATGGGGGCCGACAGAATTGCAACGTGCTCTTCCTCTTCATCGTCCAACTGCGTATTCAGCCGGTCAATAGCTTCTTCCACTGTATCTGTGACGATGCGTTCAGCGCCGCGTTCGTTGGATAACTTCAGATTGGAAAACGCGGCAGACCGAGCCATCATGAATTCGGCCAGACCGAAGTCTTCGCTGTCTTCAAACAGTTCACGAAATTCCGGACGCATGTTTTCGGGTGTAATAATGCGAGCCCGAGAAATCGTTACCTGTCCTCGACACACCTTTACAAGGTCGCCGTCGCCACTTTGCGGCGTCACCAGAAAATAGGGCAGTTTTGAATCACCAAACGTGAACAGCGAGTATTTCACGCCGCGTTCGATGCGGACCGCTTCCCACATTCTGCGGAAGTGCATTTCGCGTTCAAATTCGTCAAACATCATGAAAACGTGGTTCTGGTAATTTTGCCAACAAAGGCTTCGCCCTTGACCCGGTCGCGTGGCACGCGGAAGAACGTGGGACGTTCTAATCGCCGAGCCGCTCCGTTGTCGCTATACGAAATGAGCAGGTTGTGTGAGTTTGATTCTGAATTAGCCCCTAACCACAACATAGTTACCAATAGTTCACCAAAGTCAAAGGACTTGGTGCATCGTCAGAAAATGTGTCTGCAGATGGCCGATAAGCCGGGTTTTGTCGAAGGCAGTTTCCTGCCCGTGACGTTCATTTATCTAGGATGACGATTGCTCGGCACCTCAAGCAGCTGACCCGAAGGTAGAGCGATTCGGACAAAATCGCGTGAACCCGAAAGTTCACTCCCTTCTGCTTAGCTTTGCTCCCAATGGGGTTTACCCAGCCGATTCAGTTACCTGAACCGCTGGTGCGCTCTTACCGCACCGTTTCACCCTTACCTCGGAAACTGTTGCCAGCTTCGCTTCACAAGTTACTCAATGAGCACCCTGTTCAGGCGGTTTGCTTTCTGTTGCACTTGCCCTATCCTCGCGGACGGTGGGCGTTACCCACCATTGCGTCCTATGGAGCCCGGACTTTCCTCTCCGCCATTTCACTGACGCAGCGAACGTCTGGCTATCTGCAGACAACCAACCAGTCTATCCGCAAGGACAGCCGATACGCCAAAATTGCTCGCAGAACCGCAAAAATTTCTGCCGCTGACACATGGCTTCTTATTTGCAGTCCAACTGTTTTCTTAAGCGACCACTTTCAGCTCAACAGCCTCAGAATTGCTGACGCTCGCCATCGGCAGTTGAATATTTCCGACAATTCAGATCCAAACCCATTTACAGTGCTGCCTATGAGCAATATTTTTTCCCAACGGACGAACGGGTAAAAGGACCTGATTGCCGTAGACACGTGCCTGAAATGTTCCGGAAAGGCTGCTTCATGTGGCAATTCAAATCTACAGGAATCTCAACCACGGATCGCAACACGATTTGCCTGCTGTGCTTTTCGTTGCTGTTCACCCCAATCCTTGGCTGCGGTAATTCCAAAACCGATGACGCTACTGCGAAGTCAGAGACAGCTGTAGCTTCTGAAACCGAAAACTCATCCACGTTCAGCACACTGGACGGAACCTGGCAGTACGTTTCTGAAACGACGTCTTCCGGCCTGACGATTGTCAGCGAAAAATTTCATTCCGGCACAACCATGGTTCTGAATGCTGGACAGACGGCCTGGATCTGGTCTGCAGACACGACCACCGATGGCTGGCAGTGGATTTCCGCCAACGCTGGAGACGCCACAGAATGGGCGTCCAGCAGTATTGGAAATACCTGGACGGTGACTCAGGAAAAATCAGGCGAATTCAGTTTATGGGTCCAGGTGAAAGCGGCGAACGGCATCGCCTGGGCACGCACGGCGATTCCTGCTTCCTGGCGAGTTGTCAAAGATGCAGCAGGAGTTGCCTGGGTATGGATTGACGAACACAAAGTTGAAATCGCTGTGGCCGCGGCCGTCATCACCGTGGTTGCCGCGGGACTGATTATTGCACCGGAAGGTGTTGGTCCCGCTGTTGTCAAAGGCGCCGTAGCGGGTACCGCCTCAGAAGCCACTGCGTTTTTAACGGCCGTCTGGAATCAAAAAGAATCCAGCGAAGAAGGTCGTTCGTTGAACAGCATTTCACACGATATGTTTCTTAGCATCGGAAAATCCGTGCTGACGCAGTGTGGAGCACAGGCGCTGGGCAGCATCCCTCTTGAAGCCGGATAATTTTCGCAGTCTGCAGCGAACGGCAAAACAAACAACAGCTGCTCATTCGTGCAAAGCAGGTCTATTTGCCGATGCAGAAATTGCTGAAGATGTGATCCAGAATATCGTCTGTATAAACTTCGCCCAAAATCGCCCCGATCTCGTGCAACGCGTCGCGCAGCTCGAACGCCGTGACTTCATCGCCCAACCGATTTTCCGCCGAATGAATGGCCGCTTCAATCGCCGTGCGAGACTTCTTTAAGCTATCTCTGCAACGAGCGGACGTTGAAGCGAGCAACTCTGAACGCGACGACGATGCCGCCGTAAAATGGCCTGCAATCGTTTCAACAAGTTCAGCCATGCCTTCGCCGGTCTCAGCACTTATTGTCAGTGAAATTGGGCTGGCAGAAATTTCGGAAGCACGTTCATCACTAACAAGGTCAGCCTGAGTCAGAATTTCGACAACGTCTGATCCCGTTGATTCAAGTCGCCGCTTTAGTTCCGCGTTCTGGATGGCAAAATCATCAGTCAAGTTAGCCGCCGTGCACCAGAGAACAACATCGGAAACATCCAGCTGTTCGGCTCTAAGCCCTTGAGCACGTTCCATGATTAGATCGGATGCGGTCTCCCAGCCTGCGGTATCGATCAGTTCGGCTTCCACGTCTGCAAAATGCACGACCCCCGAAAGGTAATCTCGAGTAGTGCCGGCAACCGGTGAAACGATTGCTTTGGTAGCCCCAATCAAACGGTTGAATAATGTGCTTTTGCCAGCATTCGGTAGCCCAGCCAACACAACACGGCGGCGATATCCGGATGGCAGTCGAGCATCTGATTCGCTTGCCAACGAAACCAGTGTGCTGAGGCACTGTGTCAGCCGATCGCAAATCTGCTGTTGCGTAATGAATTCAATGTCTTCCTCAACAAAGTCCAATCCAGCTTCAAGATCACCCAGCAGCGCCAGAATCCGTGATCGAACACCTGCCAGTTTGGAAGTGATGCCGCCGCCCAGCTGAGTCAATGCGGTTTGCAGTTCTTCATGATCGGCTGCATCAATGACTCCCAGTACGGCTTCCGCCTGCAGCAAATCGATTCGCCCGGCCATGAAGGCTCGCATAGTGAATTCACCACGATTCGCCGGCCGAGCTCCATGTTGGAAGAACGTCTCCAGCACAGCATCCAGCAGAGCAGGGGAGCCGATGGTATGAAACTCGGCCATCGGCTGACCGGTATAACTGCGGTCAGTTGGCCACAGCATCAGCGAAGCGGGCAGTGGTACACGAAGTGAAGTTAAATGCAGGCAACCGTCGATACGAATCGGTCGCCGGTGCTCAGCTAACGCAACACCTTCACAAGTTGGATGAAACACGTCAGCCACCGAAGCCACTGCAGCCACACCACTGATACGAATAATGCCGCGTTCTGCCGGTCCCGGCGGAGAAGCGATCGCGGCAATCGTATCCTGAAAATCCAGCGACATAGGTTGATGGTCAGCTAACGGCATTCAGCCAGATTACGAAACAACATCCGTTCTGTGTAAGCGAAGGCTCTGACAAGATGTTTGCTATTGTGCGCCAGCAGGTGATTGAAAGAACACCACCCGACGACTCAGGCATCAGCTGCAACAACCAGCGCCAAAAGCAATCTAGCGTCCCTTCTTCTTACCTTTACCCTTGCCTTCTTTTTCGCGCTTGTTTTCCGTCTGCCTTTGAGCCTCTTCTGCAGCGGCCATCAGTTTGGCCATGAATCCTTGCTTGGCAGGTAATTCCGGCTTCGCAGATGCTGTCTTAGCCTGGCCACCCTTACCGGGCGGAATGACTTTGACGCTGGGTTCGCCATCATCGCCGTCGCTGCCGTCTTCGTCAGTAGCCAGCTTTGTGTTGCCCAGAAGTTTTCGTTCTGCAATTCCCCAAACACTGGATGCGATAAAGTAAATACACAAACCAGCCGGAACGTGCCAGAACATAACCCCCATGAACACGGTCATGAAGTTCATCATTTTCTGCTGAGCGGCCGCTTGCTCATCAGCTGGTGGCGGCATAAACATTTTTTGCTGCATCAGAAACAGAACAACGGTGATGCAAGGCAACAGATTGAAGTCGGAACCAAGAAACGGAAGCTTCGGCATCCGCATCAGCGCGTCAGGAGCCGCCAGGTTTTCAATCCACAAGAAGCTGGACAACCGCAGATCAACAGCCGTGTTCAAGCATGTGTACAAAGCAATAAAGACAGGAAACTGAAAGAACAATGGCAGGCAGCCTCCCAAAGGATTGATGTTGTTCTTTCTCCAGAGCTCCATTTGAGCCTTGGCAAACTTTTCCTTGTCGTCTCCGTACTTAACTTTCAGTTCAGCCAGTTTCGGCTGCAGATCTTTCATTCTGGCCGCACTAATCGCCTGCTTGCGAGACAGCGGGAACATGCATCCTCGCACCAGTACCGTCAGACAGATGATCGCCAGAAAATATGGCATTCCCCAGCCATAGAAAGTGTCCAACAGATAATGCATGCCTCGAGCGATAAATCCGAAATAGCTTCCATAGTCCAGTACCTGATCGGCCCGCATGGGCTCCGGGTCAAGCAATGTCGCTCGCTTGGGTCCGACAAAAAAGGCGTACTTGTGAGTCACAGAATCGTCACCACCTTTGGCAGCCAATTCCTGCGGATTCGACACCATGCGGAAGCTGATGTCGCTCATGTTCACATCAACGCGATCTTCCTGAATCATCACGGGATACGTGCGATCGATCCACCGACTCGAGATACGTTCTGCTTCTTCGCGACCATCCAGTGGCGCAACCAACGCGGCGAAAAACTGCACATCAACACCCGCGTAGCGGAAGGCTCCTGTCCAGGCTTCCTTCTGCTTTAGCGCGGCACGGATTTTGGCTTCGTTTGTGCCAAAACCCATTGTCTCACACAGCTTGGCGACCGCCTTGGCTCCCAGAGTGACGTCGTCGTCTTCGCCAAGAAACTCGATCTTGATATCGCGATACTTCCGAGTGTGCTCTTCGTTTTCAAGCACCACGCCAACTGGCCCCTGCAGTTCGTACACAACAGGAACCGCCTTATCTGACAGGTTGGTTACCTTTAGTTCCAATTCAATGGTGAAGCCTGATGATTCGGTCGTGAAGGCTTCTTTGATCTCACCCGGAGCGAACTCCACTTTGTTCACAAAATAAGTCTTCTCAACCTTCAACGCATGATTGGGTGACTCAAAAGCAAAGGTCGCATGCCCTGCATCCGATGAAACAACTTCCCAATCTATGGTTTCCAAAGTCAGCTTGTGCTTCTTCAGCTGTTCGTCGATTGCATCAATCGCTGTTGTGAACGTTCGATCTTCTGTGGAATTGGTTCCAACAACCTGAACCTGTTCTGTGGCATCCTTAAGCTCTTTGAACTTCGGATCCGCTAACTTAACGGATTCGATCGCAGCACCAGCGGAGTTCAAAACGACGTCCAGAAAATAACCGCTCTCGGGGTCAAGCGAGCCAATGTTCAACAGACGATGCGGGTGTACCGCTGGCTCAGCGTCTTCCACGACGTCAACAGCGACGTCCGGATCGCCTGAATTAGGATCCGCTTCAGCAGCAACAGATGTTTCCCCATCTGCTTCCGCACCAGCCTCATCCTCCGCGATGTCTCCATCCACAACCGGAACAGGCCGCGGGAAAAACTTCGGAACAATGATCCCGTTGTACAGATACGTAAACGCGAAAAAGAAAACCAGAAAAGTGACGAACCGACGATTGTCCATATTTAGTTCTCGCGAAAAATCTTCGCGTTGAAAATTGCAGGCCCGGCCTGAGAGACCAGAATAAGAATTCGGAAGACGGTATCCAAACCCGTCATTCGCTGAACACGCGCCAATCCTGGAACGAAACCAGGCACGGTTTAGTCAGAAGAATACAGCTGCGGTCGCTCTCGGAGAAACGCAAGCTGCGGACTTCCGTCGATTGGGACCGGTTTTCCAGGGAATACGTGTCTAAACCGCAGGAAAAACCCTAACAAAACGCATAAATTAACAGGCGATGGGCCAGTCGAGGCACTTCACAGAATTCTGCCCGGACCGCAGATTCCCGATTTCCGCGGCACAAACCCAGTCTGCCAGAATCGCAAACCTTCAGAAAACGTAGTCGTACGCAACTCAACCAGATTGCGAACGCCGGGAATTTCCTCGCTGAGGCAGGCTCCAAAATTTCCAATTCAACAATCGCGAACAAACCCCAAAATCATTCCGACTTCAGAGCAGCAACAGCCTCACCGCTGCTGGCAAAACCGATGCTGGCAAAACCGATGCTGTAACTGAACGTCTGATCATTCGGCACAATTGCCAGACGGGTTTTCCCGAATCAGCACACTGTGCAATACAACGTTTCCGCGTCGCGGCCAATTCTGGTGCTAGCCTAAACGTTAACCCAACCCTTATGCCAACACCTCACATCGACTGACGTACGTACATCGTATTGGGCAACAACTATTAACCCTCCACCAGCAATTCCCGTCGGCATGTGAAAGTGTTGAAAACGGGGTGTTTTTTGGAG
>ERZ887849.148-NODE-148-length-74789-cov-11.865523_pt1 | contig 74789 bp, 56 predicted proteins | sample MGYA00521267_ERZ887849 | MGnify/ENA primary metagenome ERZ887849 (study PRJEB32303, sample SAMEA104408601) | aquatic metagenome | biome: Brackish water; feature: Pelagic; material: water | place: Baltic Sea | collected 2014-06-06T16:11:00 | depth 2,863 m ...
TTTATTGATGTCACCAACGCTATTTTAATCCAACTCATGTTTGGCTGGCTCTAGTTTCTTCTGGCTCTGGTCTGCTGTGGCTCTAGATTAATAGGGGCTGTAACGGGTGTTGGCGTCTGGATTTCACAGTTGATAACAAAAAAGGGAGCATTGCGGCTCCCCTTTTAACCTTAAAACTCGGCGTCACGGCCACCGCTGTGGGTGACTTGCTGTAGAGGCCGAGTCCGTGACCAACCCCCGGAGACCCGGGAAAGATTATTCCCCTTTGTTAGCACCAAAGAGACCGACACCTAACTCACCGGCAATATAACGAATCGCTTGCATGCCTCTGACACTATTACCCGCCTCATTGAGGGGCGGAGAAAAGGTCGCAATGGCAAACTTGCCAGGCACCACGGCAACGATACCGCCGCCAACCCCTGTTTTGGCTGGCAGGCCCGCGCTGTACATCCACTCCCCCGACTCATCATAAAAGCCTGCTGTAGCCATGATGGCCAGCAACTCTGGAATATGAGCGGCATCTAGCACCCGTTTGCCCGACACTGGATTAACGCCTTGGTTCGCCAAAGTGGCACCCATCATGCCTAGATCAAGGGTATTGATGCCGGTAGAGCACTGCCGGGTATAGACTCGCAGTGTTTCTTCAGGATCGCTGTAAAGTCGCCCGTAGTTGTAGAGCAAATTCGCAATACCGCGGTTACTCCAGGAGTCTTCGTACTCAGAGGTATAAACCTCTTCCAAGACTGGAAGCTCTCGACCCGCGTAGGCGTTTAAGTTAGCGTGAATTTGGTTCCACCGATCTTCTTCAGAGTCAGCCTCTACAAGGCTCACAGCGGCAATAGCGCCCGCATTCACCAAGGGGTTGACCGAGCGAGCGGCGTATAATTCAAGCGCCATCTTTGAGTTAAACGGCAAGCCCGTGGGCTCAACACCAATCTTCTCACGTACGGCGGCAGGGCCTTGCTGATCCATCACCAGTGACGCGGTAAACGGCTTCGATACCGACTGAATGGAAAACTCGTAATCTATCTCTCCCGCAGAAAAGATTTCGCCTTCTCGAGTCACGATAACCACACCAAACATTTCGCTAGGCACCGTCGCAAGAATCGGAATGTAGTCGGCATTGGCGCCATCGTTGACGTCTTTAAACTGTGCATGGGCACGGTCAACCACCGCCTGAAAATCAGTGGGCATCTCTTTAGCAAACGCCTGGCTACAGGTAAACACTAAGGCCAGGCAGGATGCTACTAATCGCATTGTCATCTTCAACACTCCCTTTATGGATATTACGAAAGGCTCACATACTTTAGTTTTAATAAGCCATTAAGTTAAACATTTCACAGCGACGTATAGGACACGCGCTTAGCACTACTGATTAGCTCACAGGCCCCGCAGAAAATTACCCGAGTCAAACCCCACCTTCAGCGAAAACTGAATGCGGTAGTCATCCCCCGTCGCGCCATCCACGTCCTGACGCTCACCCCAAATAAACTCGGTACCCAGCATCACGTTCTCACGAGGGGTATGCAGCAAATTGATCTGTGCGATTTGGCCCTTTGCAAACTCCGAACCTGACTGGCCAGCGCTGTTATCGAGATCGTTCATTGACCAGCCTATAGAAGTCGACCACTGTTCATTCCAGTAATGGTCGTAATAGGCGCTAATCCCCAACAGCGGCACGGCCTCAGCCCTCGCGGTATTCAGATTGTCAGTGCTAGGAGCAATATCGATACCGCCGTCGTTCATGTAATTACCAATACCCTCGCCGTAAACGACCTGAAGCTTCAAGACGTCGTTAGCAAAAGTTTTAATGCCCGCACTCACATTAACACCCCAGCCAAACTCACTGTCTTGCGCTCCAGTATCCAAACGCTCGTAACCCAACTCGCGGAACATAGCGGCCACCTGATAATGACCAAAGTCGCCGTTATTGCGATAACGAAGACTCAGGTCAGGCACATCGTTGTGGGCCTGATAAATGTCGGCGGCTGTCGAACCCGTTGACTCACAGTCATAGGCCGAGGTGTTCAGCTCACAGGCATTGGTGTCTCTAAATCGGCCCACGGTCAAAGCGGTCGAGGGATCTTCTAGGGCAATAGAAAACTCATCTTCGCCCAGTGGGAAGGTGTATCTCGCCTGCTGGTTTCGATAGAACACCATCCCTGTGGGTCCCCAGTAATCGATGGTATTGGGGAAAATATCGCCATCCATAAAGTTAGACCAGGTTTGACCTACGCCCACGTTTTTGTAGGTCGCCCAGGCATGTCGTAAGCGCGGCGTCGTCTGACCTTCATCACCGCCGACACCGAACAACTCAGCCTCTAATAGGTAGGTCACGTCATCGCCGTAGTTGCCTTTGATGCCCAGGCGGGATTGCCTAACGCCAAAGATAAATTCACCGTCCTGACCGTACTGACCGGCATCGGTGGCGATAGTACTGACACGAAGGGTATCGTTCCAATTGGGATCAACGCGCTTGAAATCATAAATCATATCGGCCATGACAAACCCGTATAGCTGGGCAGAAGCCGATGATCCTTCTTCGCCCGTCGCTTCATGCACGGGTGGTGTGTGCGCGACTGACGCGTCTGCAGCCTCGGGGACAACAACAGCTTGCTCACTACTTTCTACGCCAACCACATCGGCCTTGAGTCGCTGCAGCTCGTTCTGCATGGCGTCGAGTAGCTGCTGCTGATTGCGCAGCTGCTCTTCTAGCTGCTGAATGCGATCGGCATCGCTTGCTGAAAACACCCCAGGGGAAATCAATGCCAACATGACGCACAGGGCGCGAACTAGCGCTTTCATAACGGACTCCAAAACAGTTCAGGCGCCGCATCATGCAGAAGTCAGTGCGGCTTTGAGAAAGCGAAAGTATCCCTGTTTTTTTTCTAACAGGCATTACCAAAACGTGACAATCTTTAACAAACTAATACGGGTGGCCTCACTGATAGAAGGGGCGCAACAAAAATCGACTGAACGCCGAACCCCGTCCCTCGCACTACAGCATAAGATTACATGTCGACACGGGTAAGCTCGATACCCGCTTATCCCTTAAAGAATATGGATTCAACATGAGACTGGGCAGCACTGGTAAACCGAGTCGCGAGTGTTTAGCCTCAGCCAATGAAATGAGCGCAACTGCCTAAACCGATTGCATAAATCGGCCACTGACAATACCTTCTGGCCTGTATTGGCGTACAAGGAGACAAACCATGCGAGCACTGGCGCTTTTCGTCTTACTGCTACTCCTCTCTGCAAATTCACTGGCACGTACCCAAGTTGTGATGCTGGGTACCGGAACCCCTATTCCCACACCCAACCGCTCAGGGCCAGCCACCGCCATTGTGGTTAATGGTAAGGCCTACATCGTCGATTTTGGCCCGGGTGTTGTTCGCAGAGCCGCTGAAGTATCGAAGGAGTATGGGGGGCCGCTAAACGCGCTCAATGTGGATCAACTGGGCATCGCCTTTCTTACCCATCTTCACCATGATCACTCTGCGGGATTGCCTGATCTGGTGTACACCAGCTGGACCCACGGTCGCGAAAATGCCTTTGAACTCTACGGCCCACCCGGTACCGCAGCCATGGCCAGCAATGTCGCTGAGGCCTGGCAGGAGGACAATCGATACCGACTTTATGGCTTGGAACCCGCAACCCCATTGGGCTGGAAAATCAATGCCCATGAGATAGAGGAAGGCGTTGTTTACCAAGATGAGCGGGTGAGGGTTGAGGCGTTTAAGGTCAAGCACGGCACCTGGCCCAATGCATTCGCTTACAAATTTACAACGCCGGATAAAGTCATTGTCATTTCCGGGGATGCGGCCTACGACCCCAAATTAGAAACCATGGCCACGGGCGCTGACATACTGATTCATGAGGTCGTTTCTGAGGCAGCCCTAAGCCAACGCTCAGAGTTTTGGCAAAACTATCACCGCAGCAATCACACCACGAGCTATGAGCTGGCAGCACTGGCATCTCGCGCCAAGCCCAAGCAGTTAATTTTGTATCATGTACTGGTATTTGGCCTCGAGGATGAAACCGTCCTTCAGGAAGTAAAATCACGCTATGACGGCACCGTTATTCTTGCGGAAGACCTTGATATTTATGAGTAACGTCTGCGGGTTTGATGCCTATAACAACAGCAATGAAATGACTTAAGGCCAACACGATGCGATATCCCTTAGCACCGATCATACTTTTACTCTTGCTAAGCCTCTCAAATAGGGCCGGTGCGCTTTCTGACGATGAGCGAGCCATCAGTGACTGGGTAGACCAACATCAGGAACAAGCCATCGCCCTTTTGGAAGAGACCGTTAACATTGGCAGTGGCACGATGAACCACAGAGGTGTTCGCGCCGTCGGTGACGTGATGGCCCGTGAGCTCAACGCACTAGACCTCAAAGCACAATGGATCGATATGCCCGAATCAGTGAACCGCGCCGGACACTTATTCGCAAAAAAAGACGGCTCGGGCGCAAAATTATTGCTCATTGGGCACCTCGACACCGTGTTTGAAGCAGACGACGAGTTTCAAGCTTTTAACCGGTCAGGCAACATCGCCGAAGGGCCGGGCATTAGCGATATGAAGTCGGGTAATGCCGTGATCATCTATGCACTCAAGGCACTCGCCCATATAGGCGCCCTTAAAAATATGGCCATAACCGTGGCCTACACCGGAGACGAGGAAAAGCCGGGGCGCCCTTTAGACATTGCGCGAAAGGATTTACTGGAGGCAGGCCAGTGGGCCGATATTGCACTGGGCTTTGAAGGCGCTATTACGACTGAGGGCTATGATTGGGCAACAGTTGCCCGGCGTAGCTCCACCAGTTGGGTACTGGAAATCAAAGGACGGCAAGCCCATTCGTCAGCCATTTTCAGCGAGGATGTGGGTGCCGGCGCCATTAATGAAGCCGCCAGAATTCTCAATGCGTTTTACACTGAAGTCCGGGGAGAATACGGTCTCACCTTTAACGCGGGCAATATTCAGGGGGGAACGGCGGTTACCTATGAAGCAGCAACGAATCGCGGTACGACCTTCGGAAAAACCAACGTAGTGCCCAGTCATACTGTCGTGCACGGAGGCATTCGAGCACTCTCTGTCGATCAACTGAAAAACGCCAAACAACGCATGCACGGCATTGTCGCAACGCACCTCCCTCATACCGAAGCGACGCTTAGTTTTGACGACAGCTATCCACCCATGGCCCCCACCGAAGGCAATAAAGCACTAGCGCTGGCCCTATCGGAGGTTAACCAAGATCTCGGGCGCGGTGCCATGAAAATATGGGATCCCCTGCGCAGAGGTGCTGCTGATATTGCTTTTGTGGCGCCTTATACCGATGCCCTCGCAGGATTAGGGGCTCTGGGCGAAGGGGGGCATACACCTAACGAAAGCTTGCAGCTCGACTCGATGGCTCTCGCCATAAAGCGTGCCGCCATCCTGATGCTGCGCCTCTCTAAGGGCAGTGGGGAAGAAAGCGCTCAAGAACCCTGAAACACGTACAGCCGCCTTTCAGCGTTGGTATATGGCCACGAACACCGCATCCAATCTGACCAAAATAGGGTTTTAGATCTATTCTTGATTCCAAACAGGGCTGCGTTTTTCGATAAAGGCTAAACGCCCTTCCTCAGGGTCACCGCTATCGGCCATGCCCTCTAGCATGACCTGATTGGCATACTCAAAGGCATCAGCCAGCGGCATTTCTATTTGGCGGTAAAAAGCCGCTTTGCCGCCGCGAATACTTTGTGCTGAACGTGAAGCGATCTTCTGGGCCAGAGCAGCCGTCTCATCAAGCAAAGTCTCAGGGGCAACATGACGATTGATAAGACCAAACTTAACCGCCTCATCGGCAGAAAACATGTCACCGGTTAAGGCCATCTCCATCGCGTGCTTGCGAGAGACATTGCGGCCAATACCCACCAGTGGCGTAGTACAAAACGCGCCCACGTTAACCCCGGGTGTACAAAAATGCGCATCACTGGCGGCAATAGCCAAATCACACGCCGATACCAGTTGGCAGCCCGCCGCGGTCGCAGTCCCCTGAACGCAAGCAATAACCGGCTTAGGCGCCTGAACAATACCCTGCATTAAGGCAGCACAGTTTTCGAGAATATTGACGATACGCTGCTTCACTGCGGGTTTATCTTCGCCTTCCTGGGGGTGCATTTCTTTCAGATCGTGCCCTGAACTAAAAACAGGACCCTCAGCTGCCAAAACAATGACACGACAACGGTCATCTTCATAACCGGAGGCCAGTGCCTGAGTTAGGGTTGCTATCATGGAAGAAGACAGCGGATTACGACTCTTGCCCTGATTTAAGGTGACCCAAAGTACAGGGCCCACTTGCTCCGTTTTTACTAAGACTTCAGTCATTATCCTGTCCCGGCCTGCATGGCTGCAAAAAAGCAATCGCAAAACATTGAAGATTACGGTCATCGCTAAGAGGCCGCAACCACAAATATACCCCGCGTATGGGTTTATAATGCCAGCCCTTAGTCCTGCCGGAACTGCGTACCACTGGCAGTGAAATCACAAGCCAAAACGCCCAGTAATCCGAGGTCCAACGTCAGCATGCCGCAAACCAAATTACAGCGCTGGATCATCATGTTGTCCCTTATTATGGCGGGGGAAGCGATTTTCACTTTGCCCTATCATGTCACCCGTTTTTTCCGCCCCACGGTACTCGAAGTCTTTGGCTTATCAGCGACGGAATTGGGTGTTGCGCAAGCCGCTTATGGCGTTGTCGCCATGGGTGCCTATTTTTTTGGGGGCCCCCTTGCCGATCGTTTTTCTGCTAGGAAATTACTGGCGGTGTCCCTATGGCTGACCGCTTCGGGCGGCGTCTATTTAGCCACCTTCCCCAGCTACTACGGCGCCATGATTATCTGGGGATTTTTTGGACTTTCCACCGTACTGCTTTTCTGGGCAGCGCTTATTAAAGCAACAAGAAGTTGGGGCGGCGTATCCAAACAGGGGCTCGCTTACGGTGTGCTTGATGGCGGCCGGGGTTTGCTCGCAGCAGTGCTCGCATCCCTAGGGGTTTTGTTGTTTTCTCTCGCCTTTCCTGACGGTTACGATGCCGCAAGTGTTATGGACAAGCGCGCTGCGTTGCAGCAAATCATATGGGGATATACCGCTGTCACAGCACTCATTGGCGTCATGGTCTGGTTTACGCTGCGCGGGCTCCCCGAGACTACCGCATCAGCGCACAGCCCCTTGTTTGGCCACTTCTGGGAGGTGATGCGAATTCCCGCCGTGTGGTTGCAGACGATTGTTTTAGTGTGCGCCTATACAAGCTACAAAGCGTTCGATCAGTACGCTTTGTTTGCTGTTAGAGGGCACGGTATTGATGAAATTGAAGCTGCCCAAATCGTGACTCTAGGCGCTTGGACACGACCGCTCGCGGCACTGATTTTGGGGCTGATGGCCGATCGTTTTGGCGTATCGAGGATGACCCTCGTTTGTTTTGGCATTTTGATGATTAGCCACAGCTTATTCGCGTTTACAGGCCAGGCTATGGGGAGCTTTAGCTTTATATTGGCAAACACCGTCGTGACCGGTATCGCCATCTTTGGGCTGCGCGGCTTGTACTTCGCCCTTTTCGAAGAGGGTCGAATACCTCTGGCAATGACCGGCACAGCAATAGGCGTGGTGTCGGTTATTGGCTACACCCCCGATATTTATGTCGCTGCTATTGCGGGTTATCTCATCGACAATAACCCGGGCCTACTGGGCTTCCAAAAAATGTTTATGTGCCTGCTTGGGACTGCGCTAATTGGCGCTGCTGCCGCCTATGCCTTCACCAGACTGCCTAAAATAGGGCCGGCATCACAGTAGCGAGCGAGCCCCCTCGCATCGTGCGTTACCCCGACCCCATGCTAGAACGGCCTCAGTGCTAGGGCAGCCGCAACCCCTATCGCACCCAGGCAGACACGGCCGCACCCAGACAGACACTGCCGCACCAGGCGGCGATCAGTAAATATAAGGAATAATGCGATGTTTAACCCGGCTGGTGTACTCCTGCCATAGAGGGCCGTACTTAGCGGCACAACGTCGATCATCATCGCGCTCCCGGGGAAATAAAAGCACAACATAGTAAAGCGGATACAGCCAAGGCCAAATGGCCCCGGGGTAGCCCACGGCAAGGGCTATGCCGCTGGCCATCAAGATTTCTCCCAGATAGTTAATGTGGCGACTTAGGCCCCAAAAGCCATTAACCAACAGCGTGCGCTCCCCATCGGTAACCGTTTCTGGAGTAATGCCTAAAAAGGGTTTATCGGGTTGAATTTTGAAATAAAATTTTTGCATGTTGGCGCCGCGAGCAAGACACCACCCCATAAAAAACAGCCCAACACTCAAATAGGGCCACCAAGCCGGCTGCTCGGGGTTGGGTAGGTCGACCGTTGACCAGAGCCCTATGGCATAAAAATAGGGATAAAAGGTTAGGCAGCCCCACCCCAACTTAAAACCAACCCGCTCGGCAAAAATATCGTAGGTGTAGAGATGCACTTTTTCAAACGTGAGGTAATCCAGAATAAAGTAGATAATGAGCGCAGCGCTCACGAAGATACCAGCCGACGATTCGTTGCCATAGGTTAAATGGTGGTGCGCCGCAAAACTCAACACGTTGAGGGCCAACATGACAGCACCAATCAGGTACAACCACATCTTCGCGTCAATATGGCCTTCTCTAAACTGTGGGTTTTCAGGTCGGCCCAAAAAGAAGTCAACCGGAAAACTTCGGCCGGTAGACGGATAAGGTAGAACCGACGCCAGTGAATACACCAAGCCAATGACACAGGCCCCCGCCAAACTGGGCCAGCGCACTTCATAAAGCCAACCCCAAGGCACCCATCCTAAATAGCCCAGGCTGTACCAAATACCGATCGATGCCAGCAGCACCAATCGGCCATTCAATCGATAGCGTAATTTCTCACCGGTCTTAGGGTTGTCGACATACCCCACTACCCACCGCCCCGGGAGAAAGAAGTGCAACAGCGTAATACTGAGGTAAATAATAAACGGGGTTAAAAAACCCATAACATCAATCATCACTGGAGCTCCTTAGTATTTTTAGACATTAAGCGTACTGCAGAGGCTTTCGGCAATAGGCGCTGCATCATAAATCCGACCCATTTATTGAGCCGCCCGGGTATGACAACAGGCGCAGATCCCAGCGCCGCCAAGGTCTCTTCAGCCACTTCGTGGGCATCAAGAATCCCGGGCGCCTCCCCACCCTTTTGGGCATTGAGATACCCCGGGGTACGAATCGCACCGGCGCAGGAAGCAATCACATCAATTCCCTGCTCTCCCATTTCCTGCCAAAGACCCTCAGCAAGCACCGTATTGAAAGCTTTTGTTGCTGCATAGGTTGCTATGTTGGCGCTGCCCTGCCCTCCCGATAAGGACGACATCAGTACAACCCCACCTCGGCCACGTTCAACAAGATGCGGGAGCAACTCTCGAGTAAGCGCCAAAGGTGCGGCTGTATTCACGGCCAGAATTTGCTGTAACTGAGGCAGTGGCACATCCTGAAATCGCCCCACAGCAGAATAAGCAGCGTTACAGACCAGCAGACCCACATCCTGGGTCAGAGACCTGATGAACCTTTCCCCACTCTCCGGTTCGGCAAGATCTAGAGCTTGGGTTTCAACAGCGACTGCATAGCGATGTCTCAGCTCTTCCGCGAAAGCCATCAGCTGAGGTTCGCGCCTAGCAACCAAAATAAGATTCAGCCCCCTAGCGGCTAGAGATTCTGCAAAGGCCGCACCCAGCCCCTCTGAGGCTCCTGCAACCAGCGCCCAAGGACCGTAAGTTGTCTGAAAGTCTTTCATCGCATGTCACTCGCCCCAAGCCGTCACGACGTCTCTCTAACAGCGTGTCAGAAGACGCCTTTGGATTTTAGTATAGACTTCAAATTCAATAGGTTCCTACCCCAAACCGGACGACGACAGCGCGGTGCATCGGGAAACACTTCATGGGACCCTAGGGCTGCGTTCTGTGTTAGTCGGCGCCACAGGTTTGTAGGCTAGTATTAAACCCCAAGCGCTACGTCAGAGCAGTCGCAAGTGTGGCTTCCAGCAACATGAATATGGGTAAACAAGTGATGCGAATCTCAAGTGCGATTTTCTATTTTTTCTTACTGACCACCGTGGCTTTTTCGGCGGGTGCTGACCCGTTTTCTGTGGGCGGCATCACAGCCTCTGAGGGCACACGAGTTTCGGGCTTTTTAAACGTTCCCCCCGGCACTGATGCCGGCAGCAAGATACCCATTACCGTTATTCATGGCGCCACTCCCGGCCCCGTACTCGCCCTGCTCGCAGGCATACACGGCTACGAATACCCTCCAATTACGGCACTTCAATCAATAAGATCAGAAATCGATCCGACTGTGCTCCAAGGAACGGTCATTCTGGTTCATGTGGCAAACCTGCCTTCGTTTTTAGGCCGCACAATTTATTACAGCCCTGTAGATGGAAAAAATCTCAATCGCATGTTCCCAGGGAACGCACAGGGGACGCTGAGTCAGCGCATCGCGCACCAAATCACCACCAAGGTCATTGATCAGGCCGACTACCTCATTGATCTGCACAGTGGTGACGGTAATGAAGCGTTACGACCCTACGTCTATATGCCCGTGACGGGTGATGCGGGGTTTGACATGAAAATTAAAGGCTTGGCTGTGGCATTTGGGCTCGATCACATTGTGATCGACACAGGGCCACAGCATGCCTCAGGCCCATCGCTGTTTACCGATCAAACGGCTTTGGTTAGGGGGATACCTGCTATCACTACAGAGACTGGGCAGTCGGGCTCCAACGACCCGTACTGGTCTGGTCTTGCAACGTCTGGCATCTGGAACGTGCTGCGCCATTTGCGCATGGTACCTGGTGTCGAAGTTCCCAATCCCGGTATCACTTGGCTTACCGACTATCAGGTAGTTAAAAGCCCAGCTTCCGGGATTTTTAAGCCCGCCACAAAAGACGGCTATACGGTTACAAAAGGTGCCCTTCTGGGTGTCTTGGTCGATTTCTTTGGCAACGAAATTACCCAGATACGCGCGCCGTTTTCTGGCGTGATCAACTACGTCATCAGCACACCGCCGGTAAGCAAAGGCGAACCTGTTGCCATGATGAGCAAAATCCAAGGACAGTAACCTGACTCAATAAGCCAAAATACTGCTGCGCTTTTGTCCGCTATGAAAGTTAAATCTGGTGATACTGACGGGGGTGAGGCACTCGTAGATGTGGATTCCGTTGATGTATAAGTGATAAAAATATCTCTGGTTATTCCATATTTAACTGACTGCCTTGAAAGCCACCCAATCCGCCGTTATTGGGACGAAAAAAGGGCGATATTTTTTCTACTCAGCAGGTCGTTTTTGGTACCGTCTATGTCGGTCTAGATCAAGTCTCAAAGGGCCATTGGGGCGACATTAGCGTCGTTCATCGTTCGGTTTAAAAGTACGGTTCAAGGTATGTCAGCAGGCGAATAAGGAGCGCTCTTAGCGCACTCTAAAGACTCCAGCCGCTATGCCGAATTTGCCACTAAATCTGCACGTAAACAGGGTGAGGTGGCCCTTGCCAGCAGCTCCCGTTGGTAACACAAAGGGAGCGCTATATTAGGGAAGCCCCACACGGGTTACCTGTAGCTGAGCCGCACTTAAACCCGGCGAAATGGCACAACGAAGGTCTGAGGAGGGTAATTGTCAAAATGAGTGAACGAGGAGCTAGGCGAAAAGGCGGTGGACGCGCGGGTCGACGCGAGGCGCGCAATACGGTCGCGGCGACAGCCCCTTTTATCGAGCGCAAAATCCCCTACTTTGAAATGCTCTCCACAGAAGCCCTCGAGCTGATTGAACACAACGCCGATCGACTGCTGGCTGAAATAGGCATTGATTTTCTAGATGACCCTGAAGTTCTTGAACTCTTCAAAAACGCCGGTGCCGAGGTAGAAGGTACCCGCGTACGGTTTGCACCGGGACTTTGCCGCTCAATCATTCAGGCTAGCGCGCCTGCAAGCTACACCCAGCACGCCCGTAACCCCGCTCGCAGCGTTACCATTGGTGGCAAAAATACTGTCTTGGCTCCAGCTTACGGCCCACCCTTTGTTCATGACTTAGACAAAGGGCGTCGCTACGCGACCATTGAAGATTTTCGTAACTTCGTAAAACTCGCCTACATGGCGCCTGGATTGCACCACTCTGGCGGTACGGTCTGTGAACCGGTTGATCTTCCGGTCAACAAGCGCCACTACGATATGGTCTACAGCCATTTCAAATACAGCGACAAGCCCTTGATGGGCTCAGTAACGCTGGACAGTCGAGCCCAAGACTCCGTCGATATGGCTAAATTGGTTTTTGGTGACGAGTTTGTCGATCAAAACTGTGTGCTGACCAGCCTGATCAACGTCAACTCCCCCATGGTTTTCGACGGCACCATGTTGGGGTCACTTAAAGTGTATGCCCGCAACAACCAAGCCACCGTGATCTCGCCCTTTATTTTGGCGGGCGCCATGTCGCCGGTCACTGTGACAGGCACCGTCACGCAAATTTTGGCTGAAGCCTTGGCAGGCATTGCGCTCACACAGCTGATTAGGCCCGGAGCACCCGTTGTCTTTGGCACCTTTGCGGCCGCAGTCTCTATGGCGACTGGCGCACCAACTTTTGGCACCCCAGAGCCCAGCATGGTCATCTACGCCGCCGCGGCACTCGCCCGGCGTCTAGGCGTTCCCTTTCGCAGCGGTGGTGGTCTCTGCGCCTCAAAAGTGCCCGATGCTCAAGCCGCTTACGAATCGGCCAACACCCTGCAAACCGCGGCCTTGGCCGGCGTAAACTTTATGCTGCACACCGCGGGTTGGCTCGAAGGTGGCCTGGCGATGGGTTATGAAAAATTTATTATGGATTGCGATCAGGCCAGCATGATTGGCGTGCTGCTCAATGGTGTCGACCTCTCTGAAGATGCCCAAGCCATGAGCGCTTTTGAAGAAGGGGGTCCCGGCAAACATTTTCTAGGTTCGGCCCACACCCTGAAGCACTTCGAAACTGCCTTTTACCGCTCGACCGTTGCCGACAGCAACAGCTACGAACAGTGGTCTGCCGAGGGCAGTCTCGATACCGCTCAGCGCGCCAATGTAATTTGGAAAAAAATGCTAGCCGACTACGAACCACCCGCGCTAGATCCCGCTATCGATGAAGCGTTGTTGGATTATATGCGCCAGCAAAAAGCGTCGTTTGAAGATCGTGATTACTAACCGCAGCCCAAGGAGGACCATTAATCATGTCCGATGAAGAAGATATCATCCTCGCCGATCTGTCTGACGAAGACCTTATTCCTCAGATACACGATGACCTGTATGACGGGCTAACCGAGGAGATTGAAGCGGCGACCCATATTCTGCTCGATCGAGGCTGGTCTGCGGAGGATGTTTTGAGCAAAGCCTTGGTCGATGGTATGACCATTGTTGGCATCGACTTTCGCGACGGTATTTTATTCGTACCTGAAGTGCTGCTCGCGGCCAACGCCATGAAGGGCGGTATGGGTATTTTACGTCCACTGCTCGCTGAGACCGGCGCCAAGCCCATAGGCACGATGGTCATTGGTACCGTGAAAGGTGACATTCACGATATTGGTAAGAATTTAGTTGCCATGATGCTCGAAGGCGCTGGCTTCGACGTTTACGATATAGGCATTAACAACTCGGTAGAGGACTACATTGCCGCCCTCGAAGAGCACAAGCCAGATATTCTCGGTATGTCAGCACTGCTCACCACGACCATGCCTTATATGAAAGTTGTTATCGACGCCCTTAAAGATCAGGGGCTCAGGGACAAGTACATTGTGCTAGTGGGCGGTGCACCGTTGAATGAAGAGTTTGGTGAGGCAGTGGGCGCAGATGCTTACTGCCGCGACGCCGCCGAGGCCGCGACCACCGCGGTTAGCTTTGTACAAGCCCGACGCGCCGCTCAGGTTCCCTGATGACTAATCTTGAACCCTCATCGCTACTTGTGATTGCTTGTGGAGCACTCGCAAGAGAGATTGAATGGCTCAAACGCAATAATGCGTGGGATAACGTTTCGGTTAAGTGCCTTGACGCTGAGCTGCACAACCACCCCGATAAAATTCCAGACAAGCTCGAAGCTCTCATTGCTGAAAATCATGACCACTTTGGCCAAATTTTTGTCGCCTATGGCGACTGTGGCACTGGCGGCCGCATAGACAAGGTCTTGGCGCGCTGGAATATAGAACGCCTTCCCGGTGCTCACTGTTATTCCTTTTACGCGACAGAAGCGCGTTTCAACGCACTTGCTGAAGCCGAGCCCGGCACTTTTTACCTCACTGACTTTCTTGTGCGACATTTTGATCGCCTGATCATTCGAGGCTTAAAGCTCGATCGTCACCCGCAGCTATTGCAAGATTTTTTTGGTCACTACCGACGCGTTATTTACCTCGCGCAGCAGGAAGACGAACAGCTACAAGGTGCCGCACGCCGGGCAGCCAACTATTTGGGGCTTCGCTTTGAAACCCTCACGACGGGCATGGGCGATTTAGGACAGCACCTTGAGAGACAGGTCCTTCATCTTCAACCTGACACGGGAGTTCACCATGCAGCGTATTGACGTTTATTGGCGCGATATTCCGGCACAGGTTCTCATTAAACGCGGGCGCGACCGTGGCAAGCATTTACTGAGTCATCGTTTTCAGGCGGCGATCGATCGTGCCGCGATGAAAGCCGGTAAAGGTGGCAGTGATGCCTATTTAGAAGAATGGCGACGGGTGACCACATCCATCGAGGCCGAGGGCTCAGTTAAAGACATTGCCCAGGGGTTCGGTGAGCAAATTGAGGCGCAGTATTCGGATGACGATATTGCACGGCTCGTTGCGCAGAAGGGTTTTGATGAGGTGCCTGAGTGAAAGCGGCGAGGGACTGGTCGGTACGACACGCCAAGGGGCTGCATAAACTCTACGCGGGGTTTGAGGGTGCGTTGCACCTACTCGACCCCCTGCTACACCGTATCGGCTACCATCGTCTCGACAAACCTTTTGCGCGCATCGAGGGGATCATAAAAGGCTTTTTATTTGACTCTCAGTCCTGTGGTCAGTGCACCCTGGGGTCAACGGGTATGGCCTGCCCCATGAACTGTCCCAAGACCCTGCGCAACGGGCCTTGCGGCGGTGTCAGGCAAGATGGCGGCTGCGAAATCAAACCCGAGATGACCTGCGTGTGGGTCAAAGCCTGGGAAGGCAGCCAACACATGGGCGAGGCCGAAAGCGGACTGCAGGTCATACAACTCCCCGTCGATGCCCGCCTCAAAGGTCGTAGCAGCTGGTTGGGCGCCTTGAAAGCGCGACGGGAGACGTCTGAATGAGTTTTGCTGACGAGCCTGCCGCTGGCGAAAATCTTCCGATCCTTCCGGGGCATTTTTCACCGGGTCGCTTTGAGCGAGTACTGAGAGCCGGTCAGTTTGCCGTCACCGCTGAAATAGCGCCCCCAGACTCTGCCGACCCGGCTGATGTCTATACCCGAGTTCAAGATTTCAACGGCTATGTCGATGCCATCAACGCCACCGACGGTTCAGGGGCCAACTGCCATATGTCGAGCATGGGTATTTGCGCCCTGCTCACCCGCATGGGCTATTCCATGATTCTGCAAATGTCTTGCCGAGACAGAAACCGAATTTCCATGCAGGGTGATGTGCTCGGTGCTGCCGCTATGGGTGTAGCGAACATTCTCTGCCTAAGTGGCGACGGCGTGCAATCTGGCGATCACCCCGAGGCGAAACCGGTGTTTGACATGGACAGTATTTCTGCGCTGGCCATGGTGCGACACATGCGCGATAACAGCGCCTTTCTCAGTGGTCGAAAGCTATCCTCACCGCCTCAACTCTTTATGGGTGGCGCCTCGAACCCTTTCGCGCCACCCCTAGATTTCCGGCCCCAACGTCTTGCTAAAAAAGTGACTGCGGGGGCCCAATTCGTTCAGACCCAGTACTGCTTCGATATCGAACGCCTCAAATTGTTCATGGCCAAAACCCGTGACATGGGCTTACACGAAAAAGTCTTCATTCTTCCCGGCGTAGGACCACTGGCCTCAGCGAAGTCGGCCGAGTGGATCCGCAAGAATGTCGCCGGCGTGCACATTCCCGATGCTGTGATCAAGCGTCTTGCCGGCGCTAAAGATCAAAAGCAGGAAGGGGTCGATCTGTGCATCGATCTCATGCAACAGATCCAAGAGATAGAGGGGGTTAGTGGCATTCATCTCATGGCCTATCGACAGGAACACCGGATCGGTGAAATCGTCACAAAATCTAAGGTATTGGGCACCCGCGTGCCCTGGAGTCCAGCGGACTCACACAGGAGCAGTAAATGACCACAACAACCCTCAGTTCGGCAACCAAAGAAGTTCGAATCGGCTTTGATCAGCCCTTCATTATTATTGGCGAACGTATTAACCCCACCGGCCGCAAGATTCTGGCCGAAGAAATGAAAGTGGGTGACTACAGCCGTGTCGAATCCGATGCCCTCGCCCAGGTCGCGGCCGGCGCACAAATGCTAGACGTTAACGCCGGTATTCCCCTCGCCGATGAACCAGCGATTCTTGCCGAGGCGATTCAACGCGTACAAGCGATCACCGATGTGCCCCTGAGCATTGATTCATCCATTGTCGAGGCTCTGGAGGCTGGGCTGGCCGTTTATCAAGGTAAAGCGCTGGTAAATTCCGTTACGGGCGAGGACGAGGTGCTGGAACGTGTGCTACCGCTAGTCGCCCGCTATAATGCCGCAGTAGTCGCTATCTCTAACGACGAGACCGGGATTTCCGAAGACCCTAATGAGCGCTTCGCTGTTGCCAAAAAGATCGTTGAACGGGCTGCCGACTATGGCATTCATCACAGCAATATTGTGGTCGATCCACTGGTCATGCCCATCGGCGCGATCAACACCGCAGGGGTTCAGGTGATGCACCTTGTGCGACGGCTTAGAGAAGAGCTTGAGGTCAACACCACCTGTGGCGCCTCCAACGTCAGTTTCGGACTTCCCAACCGCAACGGCATCAATGCCGCATTCCTGACCATGGCCATGGGTGCCGGCATGACATCGGCGATTACCAGCCCATTGCATGCTGAAGTCATGCAAGCGGTGCGCGGTGGCGACGTAATGATGGGCCATGACCCCAATTGTGCAAACTGGATCAAGGCCTACAGAGAGCCCGCAGCAGAAGGCACGGGGCGCGGTGGCCGCGGCGGTCGTTCTGGGCGACGCAGGAGTGCCTAATCTTGTCTGATACGTCAGTAAAAATTCTCTTCATGCCTTCGGGGCGTCGGGGAAGCTTTCCCAAGGGTACTCCAGTACTCGACGCAGCCCGCAGTCTGGGGGTCGATATTGACTCGGTCTGCGGCGGGCGAGGCCTTTGTGGACGCTGTCGGGTCGAGTGCATGTCAGGGCACTTTCCCAAGCACGGACTTACCTCGGATACCGAGCATCTTTCACCTTTTAGCGCCACAGAAGCCCGCTTCGAAGAACGCAAAGGACCACTGCCCGAGCGACATCGCTTGAGTTGTCATGCCACGCTCATTGACGATGTGGTTATTGATGTTCCCCCGGAAAGCCAGGTACATCGCCAAATTATTCGCAAAGACACCGAGCACCGGGACATTCGCCTCAATACGGCAACGCGGTTGCACTATGTAGAGGTTGAAGCAGCAAGCCTTGAAGATATTCGAGGCGAAGCCCAACTCCTGCTTGACGCACTAAAGCGTGATTGGGAACTGGAAAATTTGCGCATTGAAGCCAACGTGCTTCCGCGCCTACAGAAAGCCTTGATAGAGGGAAAACAAGCCGTCACCGTCGCGGTTTACAACGCCTGCGACGTTATTGCGATTTGGCCAGGACTGTTTGAGTCGCCCCGGGGTATTGCTATCGACGTGGGTTCAACCACTGTTGCCGCACACCTGTGTGATTTAGGAAACGGCGAAGTATTGGGCACCGCGAGTGTTATGAATCCCCAGATTCGCTTTGGCGAAGACCTCATGAGCCGGGTGTCCTACATCATGATGCACCCAGAGGGTGCCGGTGAAATGACGACTGTCATTAGACGCGCACTCAATGAGCTGTTTGTTGAGCTAAGCGAAGGTGATGACTGCGCTCTCGAAGACATTCTCGAAATAACACTGGTCGCCAATCCGATCATGCACCACATTTTGCTGGGCATCGATCCGGTAAATTTGGGCGGCGCCCCCTTTGCCCTAACGACAACCGACGCGCTGGAGCTGCGGGCTAAAGACTTGGATCTCAATATTCACCCTGGGGGTAGAGTCTACGTTTTACCATGCATCGCCGGTCACGTGGGGGCGGATTCGGCGGGTGTTATCTTGGCGGAGCACCCCGAGCAAGATGCCGAAATGACCTTGGTCATTGACGTCGGCACCAACGCCGAAATTGTACTGGGCAATAAAGATCGCATGCTGGTCTGCTCGACACCCACGGGCCCGGCCTTTGAAGGCGCACAGATCAGCTCAGGCCAAAGAGCAACTTTCGGCGCCATAGAACGTGTTCGCGTCGACCGGGAAACCCTTGAACCCCGCTTCAAGATTATCGGATCAGACCTTTGGTCAGATGAACCCGGCTTTGAACAAGCCCTGGGCAGCATTGGCGTCACGGGTATTTGCGGTTCGGGCATTATTGAAGCCGTAGCCGAAATGTTTCTGGCGGGCATTGTTTCAGAAGATGGCGTAATTAACGGTGCGCTTGCAGAACAAAGCTCCCGAATTTTTTCCTCAGGTAGAACCTGGTCTTTTACGCTACATACCGCCAGCGCTGATGGACAATCGGATATCTCGGTAACCCAAAATGATATTCGTCAAATTCAACTGGCGAAGGCTGCACTGTATGCTGGGGTCAAGCTGCTGCAAGACCACATGGGCACCCAGCACATTGACCGCATACGTTTAGCCGGGGCTTTCGGCAGCCACATTAGCTTATCCCACGCCATGGTGTTGGGATTGATCCCCGACTGCCCACTGAAAAATGTTTCCGCAGCGGGTAATGCAGCTGGGATGGGGGCACGCATTGCCCTACTTGATAGAGACAGCCGAGGCCACATTGAAAAAATCGTGCGCTGGGCCGAACGCATCGAGACTGCCGTTGAAGATAAATTCCAGGACTACTTTGTCGACGCTATGGCCTTCCCCCATAAGTCCGACCCGTTCACCCAGCTGTTTGCTGAAATTCCACCACCGGTTGTGCGCACTCAGCAGGCCGAAGCCGGTAATTCGCGCCGCCGCCGGGGGCGAACCCGAAGCTAGATTATTTATTGCTTCAAGCTTGTGCGAAACCCGAACAGGGATTACTTTCGCCAGAAGCGATCAGGTCGGTATTGATCACTGATCACAGTATCTTTTGAGGAGCACTTTATGTTTCTTTTTGATCGGCCCCTGCCCTTCCCAAAGACCCATCCGGCGCCCTACTTACCGCTCTCAGAAGAGCCAGTCTTTGAGGCAGGCAAACATCTGGCCCTAGAAATGCCAAGTCAGAGTTTATCCCTCGCTGATCTGGGCTACGCCCCAGAAGAAATCAAGCGCTGTGCCTCACCTTTTGCTTACAGCACTGCTTTCAGGATTCTCTCCTCTGAGGGCGTGGCTGCCATGGAAGCGGTCTGCCAGGACATCTATGGCAACCGAAATGAAAGCACCGGTACCGGCGCCAACCGTTTGGGTAGCTATGCGCGCGGCGCGGGTTATCGATCCCGTTTTATTCGCGACTTTTGTGACAGCCCAGATATCGCAGAGCATTTGTCCAAAATAGCCGGGGTCACGCTAGGCCGCCACTCTGTACCTGCGGTTGCCTGCGGTATCAATTACGCGCCCGAGGATATAAGCCGCGCCATCGATACCTGGCACGTGGACTCGGTCAACTTTGACGTGGTGATGATGGTCACCGACCCCTCGGCGCTCAAAGGTGGCGAATTTCAGATATTTAAAGGCACTCGGCAGGAAGGACAAGAACTACTGGGCATTGCAGGTGAAGAAGGCGGAGATGCCGCACTCCCTGAAGCGCGAATTTCAAGCATCCCTTTTCCTGGAGCGGGCTACGGCTTTCTTCAGCAAGGCACGCATATTTTTCACCGAGCCTGCCGCCTGCTGGAAAAAGCGAATCGCATTACGCTCATCCCCTCCTTTGAGGTGCTCCCCGCGCACGATCCCGACAGCACCAATGCGGTCAACATGGCAGACTGGGCGGATCCGGGTATCAGCGCGGAACTGGCACGTCACGAAGTTTGGCGTGCCTCGGCGAGACTAGAGCAACTCTTATCTGATATTAGTCTTACCGATGAACCACGAGCTCTAGGCTCCTCAATACGTGAAGCAGTGAGTCAACTGAATCAGTTTGCAGACAAACTGGAGAGCCGCTCCCAATGACAGCGCATTCAGAGCTCGAGGGACGCGCCTGTTTGGTCACGGGGGCCGCCGGTTGCATCGGCGCTTGGGTCGTCAAGCAGCTCCGCGAAGCGGGGGCTATTCCAGTGGTTTTCGATCTCACTGAAAACCGTGAGCGCTTACACCTCATTATGGACGGCGCGGATGCGGTTATTTGGGAGTGCGGTGACATCACCGATTTTGAGCGCCTGACCGAAGTCGCTGAGCGCCATAATATAGAGGCCATTATTCACTTGGCCGCCCTTCAGGTCCCCTTCTGCAAGGCCAATCCCGTGGGGAGCACTCAGATCAATGTTATGGGTAGCATCCACATTTTAGAGCTTGCCCGTCAGCAAGGAATTACTCGTTTAAGTTATGCGAGCTCGGTTGCGGCACCGGCGATGGGCGACAATGGTTGGTTAGAAACCCTCTACGGCGCTCACAAAATTTGTGGTGAGCAAATGGCCAAGGTTTACTGGCAGGATTGGGGTGTGCCCAGCATTGGAATTCGTCCCGCAATTATTTACGGCCCCGGACGTGACCAAGGGATGAGTGCTGCACCGACCATCGCCCTGCTCGCCGCCGAGGTCGAAGCGCCATACACGATTCCTTTCTCCGGAGATGTGGGCTTTGTCTACGTAGAAGATGCAGCCCAACGCTTTATCGCCGCAGCAAGTTGTTCCCATGAAGGGGCCCATGTCTTTGATCTCAACGGCACCCCGGCAGAAATTACCACAATGCTGGCACTGCTCGCTGAGCAATACCCCCATGCCCGGATCGATTATGCAGGTGAGGCCATGCCTTTTCCAGCGGAGCCCAATAAGGGCGATCTCGAACGTTTACTAGGACTGGGTGACTGCCTACCCCTGTCCCAGGGTATTCTTAAAACCCAGGCCTGTTTTCGTAATGCCGACGCTCGCGGCATTGATCTAAAAGCACTCTTTAACCAGACAGTGAGTAAAACCCCATGAAATTAGTGAGGCATGGCGAGCCAGGCGCCGAACGGGCAGGCATGGTCGATCAAACGGGGACGCTTCGCGATTTGTCTGCCATCGTGAATGATTGGTCTTACGACACGCTCATACCTGAAGTACTCACGAAGGTTCAAGCCCTAAACCCTCTAGATCTACCTGAACTATCCGGAGATACCCGACTTGGCGCACCCGTATGCCGCCCGGGAAAAATTGTTGGCTGTGCCCTGACCTACGGCAAGCATGCCGCTGAGGCTGGGCTAGACCCCCCGGAAGAGCCCATGTTTATGCTGACCGCTCCCAGTGCCGTCAATGGACCACACGATGAAGTCATGATGCCTAAAGGTGGCTCAGAGCTCGATTGGGAAGCCGAACTTGCCGTCGTCTTCTGTAGAGCGGGTCATAACGTACCTGTGGCATCAGCCATGGATTACGTCGCCGGATTTTGCGTCGGGAATGACGTGTCAGAAAGGGTTTTTCAGCTCGAAAGGGGAACCCAATGGACCAAAGGCAAAAGTGCCGATACGTTAAAGCCCTTAGGACCCTGGCTGGTCACCACGGATGAGGTGGGCAACGCCAATGCTCTCGATATTTCACTGACTGTTAACGGCGTGATGATGCAGCAAAGCAACACGTCAGACATGATGTACAGCATCGCCGAATTAGTTTCTATCATTTCAAATTATGTCAGCTGGCAACCGGGCGACATTATGATGACGGGCACGCCACCTGGCGTTGGCTACGGAATGAAGCCCCAGCAGTACCTCAAGCCGGGTGACATCATGGAAGCTCAAATCGAAAAGCTCGGGGCTCAGCGCAATGTCGTTGCGGGTTACAGCCCTCGCTACCCCACGCCACAGTGACATCGATAAAACGCATTGTGCTGGTCACCGGCGGCGCCCAAAACATTGGTGCGGCGATTATCGCGCGCTTTGCAGCAACCGGGGCAACCGTCATCTGCGCAGATATCAAAGCACCCGAATCTGAATCGGCGGTTTTCATCAAAACCGACGTGGCCTCAGAGGCTAGCGTTCAGGCACTGATGAACACTATCGCAGAGACTTATGGCCACTTGGATGTCTTGGTCAACAACGCTGGAGTCTGCATCGAAGCGTCTATTACCCATACCCACGAAGAAGACTGGGATCGCGTCATGGCTGTAAACGTCAAGAGCTGCTTTCTTACCACTAAACATGCCTTTGAGCTCATGTGCATGCCCGAGGCCAGCGCGCCGGCCATCGTCAACATCAGCTCTATTGAAGGTCTGGGTGCTAACCCACTTCACGCTGTTTACGCAGCGTCTAAAGCTGCTGTCGCTGCGTTTACTCACAACACAGCGCTGGAATACGGGCCTAGCGGTATTCGCTGCAATGCCGTCGCACCCGGGTGGATCAATACGCCTTTTAATGAACAGCTGCTATCGCAATACCCAGATCGGCAAGCGGTAGATAGTGCGATTAAAGCCTTGCACCCCGTAGGGCGCTTGGGCCAACCCCGGGATGTTGCAGAAACGGTTCACTGGCTTGCGGGACCAGAATCTGCCTTTATTACAGGTCAGGAAATTATCGTCGACGGCGGGCGTTTGGCACGCTTGCCCTTGCCCGCCTTGTGAGGATCTATGGACGGTGTAAACAATAAATCCACTGAGTTGCGAGACCTCAGGGGCCATTACGCTTTGATTACGGGCGCCACCGGCGGCGTCGGTCAGGCCTGTGCTGAAGTCTTCGCCGACGCTGGCATGCACCTCATATTGGCAGGCCGAGATCGAGCCAAGTTAGAACAGCTTCGCGCATCACTTCAGCATCAGCGCCCCGTTGAGGTACAGATCGTCGCGGGTGATATTGGCGACCCCGCACTCGCCGAACAAGCCTTTGCACAATTCAAATCAAGTGGAATCGACCGGGTAACGGTTCTCATCAATAACGCCGGGGTTATTGTTCGCGCGACCGCAGAAAATACCAGCAACAGCGACTGGCAGCACCTCATGAACACCAATCTCAATGGCCTATTTTATTTTAGCCGCGCCTATGCCCAGCAAACCCACGCAGATGGTGCCATCATCAACATCTCCTCAACCTGTGGCGCTGTGGGCAGTGCAGGTCTTGCGGCTTACTGTGCCAGTAAGGGTGCGGTTAATCAGTTAACGCGCGCTATGGCGTTAGAGCTGGCGGACAGAGGGGTCAATGTCAATGCGGTGGCACCGGGTGCCATAGACTCGCCCATGCTGTTTAAAGAGCACAGCACAGCCGCGCTATCCGATTCTGTGGTCGCGAGAAATGAAGCCAGCATTCCCCAGGGGCGTATTGCACACCCTATGGAGGTAGCCAGAGCAGTATTGTTTCTCTCTCAACAACGCCATATCACGGGCACTATTCTTCCCATTGATGGCGGCTATACCAGTGCCTGAGGTGCCGCAATGAAGCTTCGTACATGCACCGTGTTTCGCCACATGCTCCCTGTTAAAGGCGGGGGATATCGTATGGCCAATGCTTACGTGGAGCGTCTGGAGAGCACCATTGTTCGACTGGAAAGCGACTGTGGTGTGGTCGGCTGGGGTGAAACCTGCCCTGTAGGACCGACCTATGCACCTAGCCATGCGGCTGGAGCACAGGCTGCGCTGAGAACTCTGGCACCTGGGCTCATCGGAGCAGCAATCGATCAACCCTTGCTGTTGCAGCGCCAAATGGACAGCCTACTCAATGGTCACAACTATGCGAAAGCGGCGATCGACATAGCGGTCTATGACATGTTGGGTAAAAAAACGGGCAGGTCCATCGCGCATTTACTGGGTGGTGCCGTCAGAGATCGTATTCCTTCCTACTATGCCAGCGCCGTTGGCAGCCCCGATGAAATTGCAAAAATTGCGCAAGAGAAAGCTCGCGAGGGCTACCCTAGGATGCAGGTCAAAATCAGTGGGCGCCCGGTAGAGATCGATATCGAAGTCGTTACCAAAGTTTGGGAGCGTATTGGTGGCCGCATGCAACTCGCCATCGATGGTAACCGTGGGCTGACCACTCGAGATGCCCTGTTGCTCAGCCACAGCTGTCGTCATATTCCGTTTGTCCTCGAGCAGCCCTGCGACTCCCTTGAAGACGTCATCGCCATCCGTCCCCGGCTCCATCACCCGGTCTACATTGATGAAAGCGCCACCGATCTGGCCACGGTGATTCGGGTCGCCGGCCAAGGCCTTGTCGACGGCTTTGGCATGAAGGTAACGCGCATGGGTGGCCTCACCCAAATGGCGCGCTTTCGCGATATTTGTGAAGCACGACACCTACCTCACACCGTCGATGACGCCTGGGGTGGCGACATCATCGCAGCCGCGTGTGTACAGCTAGGCGCTACGGTTATACCCCGATTATTCGAAGGCACTTGGCTGGCGCAGCCCTATATTGAGGGGCATTACGATACTGGAGCGGGTATCGCTATTCACGACGGGCATATCGATCTTCCCAAAGGATCCGGACTGGGTATTAATCCAGATCCTGACCTGTTTACTGACGAAGTCTGTAAATTCAACTGACCTTATAACAACGGCCATCTGAAAGACTGAAAGCGCCCTTACAGCTAGCGGCTGGGCGGGAAATTCACTGACTAATGCCGCCACGGATTGCCATGACAGAGTGCCATCATAGCTAGCCCGTGTAGCAGCGCTGCGCTGACGGCTACGGTAATAAGACTCCGATTGGAAACTCTACGCTGAGAGCCTCAAATAAAACTCAAATCAAGGGGAAGTAGCGACCTTAGGGAGTAGCGCGACAGATCAAATGCTGAGTCCCCCTAGCTTGGTCTCAAGGTATTCATCCAAACCTTCTCGAGCGCCCTCCCGCCCCAAGCCGCTTTCTTTCATACCACCAAATGGTGCTGCGGCACTGGTTGGATTGATATCGTTGATGCCAATGATGCCAAAATTCAGATCTTCAAAGGTACGTAATGCCCGAGACAAATTCTGCGTGTAAACGTAAGCGGCCAAACCGTAGTCAGTATCGTTAGCCATTGCGATTACGTCATCTTCCTCATCAAATGGAATCACAGCAGCAACCGGCCCAAAAGTCTCCTCTCGATAAATCAACATTTCAGACGTCACACCGCTGAGCAGCGTGGGTGCATAAAAACAGCCGTTGTCGAGGCCATCTTCTGTAAGACGGCGACCGCCACTATGCAGGTTTGCACCTTGGCTTACGGCATCCTGAACCTGTCGGTCAATTTTTTCGATCGCAGCATGATTGATAAGAGGGCCTATTGTGGTCGAGGGTTCCAACCCGTCACCTGCCCGAAGTTTCTCAATTCGAACTTGAAGTGTGTCGAGGAAACTATCGAGAATCTTCCGCTGGACAAAAATTCGGTTGGGACTGATACACGCCTGTCCCGTGTTCAAGAACTTAACCAGGGAAACACCCTTAGCGGCGTGTATTGGATCAGCATCATCGAAGACGATAAAAGGCGCATGCCCTCCTAACTCCATAGACACGCGTTTAAGCTGCGGCGCTGCCGCTTGGGCCAATGATTTCCCTACAGCGGTGGAACCCGTGAAAGTCAGCTTACGAATAGCTCGATGGGTACAAAAAATCTCGCCAACCGGCTTGGGGTCGCTGACCGTTACAAGGTTCGCAACGCCCGGGGGCAAACCCGCTTCATGTAGAATTTCAAAAACCGCAACGGCGCACAAAGGGGTAGCCTCCGCCGGCTTCAGAACTGCGGTGCATCCCGCCGCTAAGGCCGGGCCCAACTTCCGAGTCAGCATAGAAATGGGGTAATTCCACGGAGTAATAGCGGCAACAACGCCGACGGCTTGCTTGTGAACGAGAAAACGCTGATCTGATCGGGCGGAGGGAATCGTCTCGCCGTATACCCGCTTGGCCTCTTCAGCAAACCACAGTAGGAAATCGGCCGCATATTTCACTTCGTTCATGGCCGCCTTCAGGGGTTTGCCCTGCTCGGTAGTCATCAGCTCAGCCAGCACCCTCTGGCGCTCCATCATTAAGGCATGGCAACGCGTCAAAATTGCCGATCGCTCGTAAGCGGTTGTCTTTGACCACGCCGGGAAAGCTGTTTCAGCGGCAGTCACGGCTTGTAGGACCTGTTCCTTACTGACATCGATCACCGAGCCTATCGAGGCGCCTGTTGCGGGGTTGTACACCGCAAAAGTGGGACCCTCTTCGAGCCACTGGCCGTTGATGTACATGAACTACTCCTTACTTATCACTCACTACGTTAATGAGCCCCGCTTGTGCTGCAGGGCTGGGGCGCACACGACCCAAACAACCACTGCCGATTAGACCTATTGCCCACAGTGGTTTGCTCGGTTGCGAACCCCAATACTCGTTAGCCTCAACCTTACAACCTGCCAGTGAAATTTCAGCCGCCGGCTGCAACAGAAGCAGGGATTAACGTTAGTGTGGCAGACACGTCGCTTATAAATCGGTTCGGTTTTTACGCATAGATTAAAAGTTGCACCTACTGCATGAGCAGGGTTCGCAAGTCATTTACAACGGTATCAGCGTGCAGGTAAGAGGTGCTGTAGATATTGCGAATGCGCCGATCACCGTCGATTAGATAGACCCGCAATATATGGGACATGGTTCCTAAGTAGTTACCTGCTTCATCGTAATCTCGAATCACCCACTGATCATAGGCGTCCAATGTCGGTCGCAGAGCATCCTCGGAAGCCGTGGTCACAAACTCCCAGTCAAAACCCTCGGCCCTAAACTGGTCGCCATAGCGTCCCAGTACCTCAGGGGTATCATTCTCGGGATCAAAGCTGAAGCTAACAATCCGCACCTGATCAACCAGATCAGGATCTTTCAAGACAGCCTTTTGCACACCACTCATGACATAGGTAGCAAGAGGACAACCATTGACGTCGTTGCAGGTGGTAAAAATAAAACTCAATACCGTGGCCTTGTCACCGAGAAAGTCATAAAGACGGCCCGGCTCACCTAAGGTATCGAGTGTCGGACCATCGGCAGCAGCCCCCATCGATGGCAGTTGATAACTACCTGCCGCCGGGGGCACAAACTGAAGCTCCTCATACCCAGGGGCCAGAATCACCGGCGGGGCATGATCATGGGGAGCGCCCAGCGCCGACGCTGCGCAGCACCCCAAGAGCCCTATTAACCACGGCCGCATGCGGTCAGCGTGCAGCCATGTCGTCATGCCCGGTCTTCGGGGCAGGATTACCGTACAAGGCATGGGCACCAAAGCGCATTTGATGGGGTGAACCCAAACCCATTGCTACAAAGTCCAGACTAAATTCAGGCGTCAACTCGGCCCCATCCCAGTTGAAGAGCTTGAAATACTGGACATCGCCCTCCTCGCCTTCAGCACTCGAGTTGGTCTTGTCCCAGTTGGCTAGCAGTGAAGAGGTAAAGTACACGCGCTCACCATCCCAGCTCTGAGAGACCATATTGATTTGCTCACCAATACGTTTTTCGAAAACTTGCTCAGGTGCATGGGGATCCGAGATATCGAATAAACGCACCAAGCCATCATTCCAGGTATTCACCCAGAGATGGTTGTCATCGGCCGAGATGGAGATGTCTACCGGCAGCGGTATCTTGCTGGCATCGCCAATATCGGCAACCGCCTTAGCGTGCCACTCCCCTGCGTCATCTTCATAAATCAACCAGATTTCTGAAGTGAGCGCCGTTGTCGTGAAGCAGTAGTTAGACCGTGAACCCCAGGCACAGCGTAGTTCCAGTGGCGCACCGGGTACGTCCAGCACTTTTTTGGGTGTACGTGCGTGCAGATCCCAGATAACCACAGTGTTACCAAAGCGTTTCATCGCCTCGGGATCACCCATCATTTTACCGAGGTTCATCATGTAATTGTTCCAACCGGTAAAGGAGGACGTCACCAGCACATTTCTACGAGGCAAAGCACGCGCGTCATAGCCGTAGCCATCGGCGTAGTTGCCTGATTTAACCGCACCCTGCAAATTGTCATCGGTGGGCATCCAAACGCTGGTAATGAAATCGCCATCGTTGGTGTACTCAGCCATTCCGGTACGACCGCCATGGTCACGGTTATTAGACAGTCCTGTAATCAGCATGCGGCCAGGCAACGCATAATTCGTATGGGGCCCGACAATGCCGCCTGTTTTCGCCACAAAATCGTCGATCTCGCGATGCAGACGTGGCTTAGCAGGGTCAGTGTAGATATCAAAAATAAAGATCTTGCTGGTATCGAGACCCGACGCCCAAAGATAGCGGCGGTCATCAGTGAGTCCTGAGTGGTGCGCTTCGTTACGCCCGCCAACAGACAAACTGTGAACAACTTCACCATAGGTTTTGGAGTCGGGATTCACGTCAACCGTGACAAGTTTATCCTCGCCATCTCCAACGCCCTCCATGCCTAGGGTCCAGATGTAGACGTAATCTTCCTGGCCCACAATTTTAGCCATATAAGGCGACATGCAGGTTTCATCAGCAAGGGTCATAGGCGCTATAGCCAGCATGAAAAAACCCAACGCGGCAATAAATATTCGACTCATAGTTTGCACTCCAATGGTTTATCCTTATAACCATGAGATTAGCACTTTCCAAAATAAAATCGCAGCTGTTTTCGACGCTTATTTGTGGGTTTGCAACCGCCATTAAGGTCATGGGAATCAGCGCCGCTTTAGTGCCCCTCGCTCAGGGTCAACCGGACCACCGAGTGGGCCTGGCCGACAACCGGGAAGGCTATGAATCTGAGCACTACGTATCGCGGTCTGAGGCGATAATAGAGCAGAACGGTCAGCAGCTCTCTATGGCCAGCGAAGCTCACGCCCATCAGCTGGGACTACCCAAACTAACCCACCCTTTGCGCGCCAATGAGATCGACCTAGGTCGGCAATTATTTTTTGACCGCAGGCTATCCGCCAACGCCAACCTGTCTTGTGCCATGTGCCATGTACCAGAGCAGGGATTCACGCAAAATGAACTGGCGACACCGGTAGGTGATGAGGGGCGTGGAGGACGTCGCAATGCGCCCTCACTCTATAATCTAGCGTTTCAACAATCCCTGTTTTGGGACGGCAGAGAACAGTCCCTCGAAGATCAAGTGTGGTCACCTTTGCTGGCACGCAATGAAATGGCCAATCCCTCTAAAGAAGCTGTGCTTAAACGATTAAACGCTATCCCTACCTATCAGGCTGCCTTTGCTGAAAATTATGGTCAGGGTTTGACATCTCAAACACTGGGCCTCGCCCTAGCCGCCTACCAACGCGCCCTTATTAGCGGAAACTCGGCCTTTGACCGCTGGTACTTCGCGCCGACCCAAAACGCACACAGCAGCGCTCAATTTGGTGCGGAGGCCACCCGGGGCTTCGCTGTTTTTCAGAAACAGGGCTGTCATTCCTGCCATACCCTAACCAAAGAGAACGCCCTCTTTACTGACGGCAATTTCTACAACACAGGGACAGGATTACTGCGCGAACAGCGAGGAATCATGCCAAAGCGAGTGCAGGTTGCACCGGGCATCTTCGTTACACCCCGAGTCGATGTTGAAACCGAAACCTTTATAGATAACGGTCGGCAAGAGGTCACAGGCCGCTCAGAAGATCGCTGGCGATACCGAACGCCAACGCTGAGAAACGTCGCTCTAACAGCCCCTTACATGCACGACGGCTCTATTCAAACTCTGCAAGACGTTGTGACGTTCTATGTGCACGGTGGCGGGCAAGATCCTAATCAGGATCATCGCATTCGGCCTCTAGACCTAACGCCAACAGAACAACGGGATCTGGTTGCGTTTTTACACACTCTGACTGCCGATAATGTCGATGCACTGGTAGCCGACGCTCGAAGCATCGAGATTGGGGATAGGGATAATAGCCGCCACTGAAACGCGTGTTAACGCTGGGCAGACAGCACCCGTTGCTGCGGAGACTGAGCGCAGCCCACACTAAAAACTGATAAAAAGCTTCTAACAATAAACTGCTTAATAAAAAAAGCAGGGCAACCGAGCTGCTTCCAAGGGCATTGCCCCAGATATACCCAAGGCCAATTAGGCTAACAACTGCTCGTTAGCCGCCGGTTGAAAGTCTGGCTGGCAGTTCAACCGGTCAATCCGCGGAGATACGCCAATATACTTGCGATAACACCGGCTAAAGTGCGTGGTAGACACAAACCCGCACATTGAGGTGATTTCGACGATCGAGCGTGAACTTTGCTTAACCAAACGCCTAGCGCGATCGAGACGCAGCTTTAAGTAGTAGCGCGAAGGCGTGCAGTGTAGATACTTTAGGAAAAGTCGCTCCAGCTGCCTGCGAGACAATTGAACAAAATCGGCGAGCTCCTGCAAAGAAATAGGCTCCTCAAGATTTGCCTCCATCAGCTGCAGGACTTCTTTCAGCTTGGGCTGCATTTCCACCTTTCTTGACCACATGGGCACCAGCTGCATTTCTACGTCGGCACGATAGCGCTCACAAATCAGCATATCTGCTACCGCATCGACCAACGCCTGCGGGTGTCGAGAGGACAGTAGGGCCAGCATCATATGCATAGGGATTGTGCCACCAGTGCAGGTCATGCGATCTCTGTCGATGGTGTAGAGTTGGTTGTTACAGCCGACTCTTGGAAACCGATCGGTAAGAATCGTGAGGCAATCCCAATGCGCGCTGCATTGATAGCCATCGAGCAGACCCGCACTAGCCAGCACGTAGGCGCCTGTACAAACCGACCCGACGACAACACTCCGTTGCGCTTGCTTGCGCAGCCAAGCGAGAACAGGTCTGGCAAGATTTTGTTCGATGGCAACACCGCCCACGACAATTACGAGGTCGTAATCGGTTACATCTGACAGTGTTTTGTCGAGGTTGACGGCAAAGCCATCGCTGCAACTTTGAGTCGCCGGTCCTTCACCCAACAGTTCCCAGGTGTACAGGTCACGCCCCGCTAGCTGGTTGGCCACTCGCAAGGGATCCACCGCACTAGAGAGTGAGATCAGCGTAAATTCATTGACCAGCAGGAACCCGACACGGTAGGGGGTCTGAGAAGCGCCTTTTACGGTTGAATCGTACAAAACACACCCACATCTTTTATTTTACGGGATCAGGTTTTAACCCTTACATTCTCTGGGTCCAGCATGGCACGATATCCCACCGCGGTGACTTTTGCGGAGAAAAAATTACCGAAATATTCCATATAAACGGTGTCACCCTCTTTGGCGCGGTCAGCCGGCAAATAGCCCATGGCTATATTCTGGCCCAAGGATGGACCAAAAGCTATACTGGTCGTGTACGAACGCCGCCCATGGCTATCGACAATAACCTCCTTTGTCTCCTTATCCAACAACGGCCACTGCCCTACAGGAAAGCGCACCACGCCCTCGTTATCGGTTGTATCCTCTAATACAAACGTACAAAGGTAAGCGACCTGTGCGGGTAACTCACGCTGCGCCACATAGGCTTCTTTACCGTGAAAGTCTGCCGCTTTGACTTTTGGCCGCGCCAAGCCCGCCTCGTATAGGTTGTAGTCGGTTTCCAAATCGGCATTTTGTAACCGCAGACTTTTTTCCAGACGTCGGCTGTTCGCATAGGTCTCAATGCCCACGGGTGTAACGCCGAGTTCCGCAAGGGCATCCCAAAGCTTCAAGCCATCGGCAAAGGGGAAATACAGTTCCCAACCCTGCTCACCGACATAAGAGATTCTGAATGCCCAAACCTTAATTCCCAACACATCGATTTCCCGGGTCATGGTGTACGGGAAAGCCTCTCCTGAAATACTTTCAGGATCGTCCATAAGCCCTTGCAACGTGGCCCGCGCCTCTGGTCCCCACAGGCCCAAGGTTGCCAACTGTTCAGACTGGTCGATGAACTCTACGTTCGTGAAACCTAGCTTGCCTCGAAACTTTTTCATCCAGACATAATCACGATGACCGGTGTCACCGCCGCAAATAACGCGATAAGCGTCCTCGGCGAGTCGGACAATGGTCAGGTCTGAGCGCACCCCTCCAGTATGATCAAGGAAGTGGGTATAAACCCCTTTACCGATAGGGGTATTGGTGCCCAATTTTGCGACTGACAGATATTCGAGCAACGCTTCGGCATCGGCCCCAACCACGTCAAAGATCGCAAAGTGCGATAGGTTGATCATGCCAACCCCATCGCTAAGCGCGAGATGTTCGGCATTGGAAACTTCCCAAAAATGCCGGTTGTCCCACTCGGCTTCCCGCGTAGGCACCTGATCTCGATATTTCGCTAACAACGTCGCCTCATTCGAAGCATAGCCGTGGGCTCGCTCCCAGCCTGCCACCTCCATGAAATAACCACCCAGCGCTACTTCACGCTCATAGAAGGGGCTGGTGCGCAAGCCTCGCGACGACAAAAAGGGCTCTCTCGGGTGCACGCCCGGGGTGTAGATTTTCTGGGCAATCTCGTAGCTGCGATTGCGGACGTATTCTGGCGTCAGCTGAATGGGGTAATGCCGAGCCGGATCCACATTATGCGAGTCCATCTCAGTGCGGCCATGGGTCATTAAATCGGCCATCAGCTTACCTGCGCCGGGGCCATCTTTTACCCAGACAGCCTCGCACAGCCACAAGCCATCAACGTCAGGAGCCTCACCAATGACAGAGGTGCCGTCGGTTGTCACCGACAACAGACCATTAAATGAGCGCCGCTCTTCCCAGCCAAGTTCACCGAGCACCGGTGTTAGTTCCACCGCCTGCTCGAAGGCTTCCATCACTTGGTCAAGCGTAAGATCACGCATTGAAGGCGACAATCTAGCATCACCCGCTTCTAAAATTTCTTCGGGGTCGATAAGTCGAGGATTGTGGGGTTCGTAGTATCCCCATTCGAGCAAGCCCCCCTCAGGTGTTGTCGGGTCGCCAGTATCACGCACGTAAGCTGAATTGCCCTGATCCCGGAACAAAGGGTAAACGATGTCCTTGCCAGTGCCTTTGAGGGCATCCCAAGGTCCAAAAAATAGCAGGGGGTGTTCGAGTGGCATGAGTGGCAACTTCACTCCGGCAGTTTTAGAAACCAGAGAGCCCCATATTCCCGCACACAGCACGACATGGTCTGCCATGATGGTCCCTTTTTCGGTCTCAACACCGACCGCGCGATCGTCTTTCACAATAATCTTGTTCGCTGCCGTGTAGGCAAAAGTCTTTAACTTGCCGCTTTCAACGGCTTCATCCACCAGGTCACCTGCGACTTTCTGCGATCGTGGGGTCACCAAGCCGGCATCGGGATCCCACATAGCCCCTTGAATCATGTCTTCTTCAACGAGCGGAAATTTCTGTTTAGCTTCCGCCGCTGAGATCATATAAGCATTGCTGCCAAAGGCCTTACCCGAAGCAACTTTGCGTTGCAGTTCCAGCATTCGCTCGTCGTCGCCCTTTCTCGCAACCTCCATGCCACCGATTTCAATGTAATTGCCTCTAGAGCGATAAAATTCGCGACTGTAGGTGCTGGTAAAAACATTGAGCTTGTCGTGGGAGGTCATGTAACAAAAATCCGACGCGTGCGAGGTTGAGCCTATGTCCGTAGGAATCGCAGATTTTTCAAGCCCAACAATATCGTCCCAGCCGGCCTCTATCAGGTGGTGAGCGACGGAGGCACCAACAATGCCTCCCTGTCCAATAATGACAACGCGTGCGTGTTCGGGTAACTGTGCCATGGGGCCCCCTGAAAAAACCGATGATTGATGTGTACTTGAAACGCACGAATTTGGCGCCTTTTACCCACTTTCTGCTCAATTATTTACGACATTAACCCGCCTAAAAACGCCATGCCCAGCGCAGTAACCTACACCGCCAGCAAAACCCCTAACCTCGAAACCCGCTCCTAGTGTGACGCAAACAGAAGCTTCTGAGTCGACAGCTCCCTAAACAGGCCCCTCTTGGCAATCACTGCCATCAATCCTGAAGGGCTAATGCTGCCAACACCTCATCGCTCAGAGACTCTGCTTTATTTTCTGCAATTTTTTTAAGATCGGCACGCATCGGTGGCGTCCAAAACTGCGTCATGTGTTGAACAATCTGAGCAGGTACATTTTCTCGGGTGGGCATATTGCCGGCGATCTGATTCGCCATTTTTATCAAGTGTTGCTGGTTGTAATCAAGGGTCACGTTACACCCCCACGGCTATAGCGCTGGATGGCCGTATTTCGACAGCCGTCACCTTGTACTCAGGGCAATTGGTCGCCCAATCTGAGTTATCGGTCGTGATCACATTAGTGCCGCTGACCGGGTGATGGAAGGTGGTGTAGACCACACCGGCAGGAATATCGTCGCTGATATGTGCTCGCATACGTGTGCTGCCTGCTCGGCTGGCAACCTCGATCCAGTCGCCATCAGATACACCTCGCAACTCGGCGTCTGCCTCATGGATTTCCAGAATATCTTCCGCATGCCACACCGTATTGTTGGTGCGACGGGTTTGAGCCCCAACGTTGTATTGACTCAAAATTCTGCCTGTTGTCAGCAACAGAGGGAATTTTCGGGTTGAGCGCTCATCTGTAGGCACGTAAGGCGTGGTAATAAATTGCCCCTCACCCCGCACAAAGCGCTCCGCATGCATAATCGGTGTGCCCTCTGGCGCTTGCTCATTACACGGCCACTGGATGCTACCAAGCTCATCTAGAAGGTCGAAGGAGACCCCCGCAAAGGTCGGGGTCAACGCCGCAATTTCGTCCATAATTTCAGAGGCGTTGGCATAATCCATGGAATAGCCCATAGCCTTACTCAGCGCACAGGTTACCTCCCACTCTGCCAACCCTGAAGCGGGTGGCACCACAGGACGTACACGATTGATCCGACGTTCGGCATTGGTAAAGGTGCCGTCTTTTTCCAAGAAGGAGGTGCCGGGTAAGAATACGTGGGCAAATTTAGAGGTTTCGTTGAGGAATAAGTCCTGAACCACCACACAATCCATAGCACTTAGCGCATCTGCAACGTGCTGCGAGTTGGGATCAGACTGCGCAATGTCTTCCCCTTGAATGTACATGCCACGAAACTGTCCAGAAACCGCTGCATCTAACATATTAGGAATACGCATACCCGGCTCTTCGCGGAGATCTACCCCCCAAAGTGCAGTAAATTGCTCTCGTACGGTTTCATCAGAGACATGTCGGTAACCACTAAATTCGTGAGGAAAGGAGCCCATATCGCAGGCACCTTGCACATTGTTTTGACCTCGCAGCGGGTTTACGCCGACACCATTGCGACCAATATTGCCTGTCGCCATCGCCAAGTTCGCCATGGCCATAACCATGGTTGACCCCTGGGAATGCTCGGTCACACCGAGTCCGTAGTAAATAGCACCATTGCCAGCTTTAGCATAGGTGGCCGCAGCCGACCGGATCATTTCTGCGGGTACACCGCTGATCTCGGCCAAATTCTCCGGGCTGTTTTCGGCGAGAGTAATAAACCGGCGCCAGGCGTTGAACGATGCCACATCGCAGCGCTCCTGAACAAAAGCCTCGTCAATCCAGCCCTCTGTCGCAATAACATGCGCCAGTGCATTAACCACAGCCACATTAGTCCCTGGCTGAAGCTGAAGGTGCTCCGTGGCTTTAATGTGCGGCGATTGCACCAGATCAATAGAACGAGGATCAATAACAATAAGCTTGGCACCTTCACGCAGCCGTCGCTTCATGCGCGAACCAAACACGGGGTGGGCATCGGTGGGGTTTGCACCAATGACCATAATTGCGTCGGCCTGCTGGACCGAAGCAAAATCTTGCGTGCCCGCACTGGTGCCAAAGGTCTGTTTCAAGCCATAACCGGTAGGCGAATGGCAGACCCTAGCGCAGGTATCGACGTTGTTGGTACGCAGCGCTGCCCGAACCATTTTCTGAACCACATAAACTTCTTCGTTGGTACAACGTGAAGACGTAATACCACCGAGGGCATCAACACCGTGCTGTTGTTGAATCGCCTTAAAACGATCGGCGGCAAAGGCAATCGCCTCAGGCCAGTCAACCTCACGCCACTCACTGTCGGTGGTTTCTCGGACCAGGGGACGAGTAATGCGATCCGAGTGCGTCGCGTAACCCCAGGCAAAACGACCCTTCACACAGGAATGGCCGGCGTTAGCGCCACCCTGCTTATCGGGAACCATCCGCACTAATTCATCGCCCCGCAACTCAGCGACAAAGGAGCAACCCACCCCGCAGTAAGCACAGGTTGTTTTCACTTTGCGGGTAGGAACACCCAAATCTATCACCTGCTTTTCCTGCAGCGTTGCCGTGGGACAAGCTTGGACACAGGCGCCACAAGAGACACATTCGCTGTCAAGAAACGCATTTTCCTCGCTGGGCGAAACCTTCGATTCAAAGCCTCGTGCAGCAATCGTCAAAGCAAACGTACCCTGCACCTCAGAGCAGGCTCGCACGCAGCGGCTGCACACGATGCACTTACTCGCATCAAAACTAAAATACGGGTTGGAATTATCCTTGCCCGCCTCCAAATGATTCGAGCCTTCTTCGTAGCGCACCGAGCGCAAACCAACCACGCCCGCCATATCTTGGAGTTCACAGTCACCATTGGCTGAGCAGGTTAAACAGTCGAGGGGGTGATCTGAAATATAGAGCTCCATCACGCCCTTTCGAAGCTTGTCTAACCGGGGCGTTTGAGTTTTGACCGACATGCCCTCTTGGCAGGGTGTGGTGCACGAAGCCGGCGTTCCTTTTCGCCCCTCGATTTCCACCAGACAAAGGCGACAAGATCCAAAGGCATCGAGACTGTCGGTTGCGCACAGTTTGGGAATTTGCGTTCCGGCAAGACTCGCCGCACGCATGACGGAGGTCCCCGCAGGCACTTCGACCGCCTGGCCATCGATATGAACCGTAACGGTGCTGTCAGAGAGTGCTGCAGGCGTACCCAAGTCTATATCTTCAATGGCGATCTCTATGGGTTTATTCATGAACGACTCCTTGAACAGCGTCAGCGTTTCGATGGGCTGCACGTTTAAAATCTTCGGGAAATTGGTCTAGGGCACTTAACACGGGTTGCGGCGTCAGACCGCCCATAGCACACAGAGAACCCTGGGTCATAACATCGCAAAGATCGCGCAGCAATTGTTCCGCAGTCTCGGGTGCATCAGACGCCAAAAGCTCGTCTATCACCTCAACACCGCGCACCGCGCCTATGCGACATGGCGTGCATTTACCACAAGACTCTTCGACACAGAACTCCATAGCAAAACGCGCTTGCTCACTCATATCGACCGCGTCATCAAAGATCACTAGCCCGCCGTGGCCAAGCATCGCACCCTGGGCAGCAAGAGCCTCATAAGCCATAGGTACCTGCAGTCCGTCTGCCGGCAAGTACGCCCCTAAAGGTCCGCCTACCTGCACAGCTTTTAACGGCCTTCCCGACTTTGTGCCTTGACCCAAACCAAAGATAAGCTCATGGGCTGAGATGCCAAAAGCCACTTCAACAATGCCGCCCCTGGCGATGTTGCCAGCCAGTTGAAAGACCTGTGTACCGCGAGAACGCTCTTGCCCCAACGCCGCATAGGCCTCTGCACCACGCGCGAGAATTGAAGGGACGCTCGCTATGGTCAGCACGTTATTAATGACCGTTGGCGTGCCAAAAAGACCTTCAATAGCGGGCAAAGGCGGCTTGGCACGGACAGTGCCCCGGCGCCCTTCAAGACTTTCGAGCATGGCGGTTTCTTCGCCACAGACATAAGAACCCGCACCCACCCGAATGGTGACATCGAAATTACAGGAAGAACCCAAAATGCCCTGCCCCAGCCAACCGCGATCTCTCGCCTTTTCAATTGCTTCGCTCATTACGGCAATGGCCGCAGGGTATTCGGATCGCAAATAAATCATGCCGCGATCAGCGCCTACGGCATGCGCCGCAATCGCCATGCCTTCCAAAAGGCAAAAAGGATCACCCTCCATCAACATTCGGTCTGCAAAGGTGCCACTGTCACCCTCATCGGCATTGACACAAATGTACTTGTGGCGCGCTGCATCGACAGGATCACCTTTATGAGGCACCGGGGCTTGCTCAGCTACGGTCTGCCACTTGATGCCCGTTGGAAAGCCCGCACCACCGCGGCCGCGAAGACCCGACTCGGTCACTTGTTCAATGACTGAGGCGGGGCTCAAGTCCAGGGCGCGCTGTAAACCGGCCATACCCCCATGAGATAAATAATCGTCGGGGTCAACGGGATCAATGATACCAACACGCTCATAAATCCAGCGGTTCTGACAGGCCAGATAGTCCAATTCCTCGACAACGCCGAGAAAATTGTTGGCCGTATCAGCAGGCGCACTTTCACTCAGATCAGACGCACGAACATTCGCCCAACCGACCCGCGTGCCATTGCGTGAATCGGCACGCTCTACCAAAGGTTCCAACCACAGCAAACCTCGACTTCCGGTACGCACTACCTGCTCGCCCAGCGCCTCAAGGGCCGCCGCCACGGCATCGGCACCCACAGAAAGTGCTGCCGCGTCTCGGGGAACAAACCAAACTGTCATAGCGATGCCTCCGCTGCATTTTGAGCAGCCTCAACCGCAGATTTTAATGTGTCTACGCTCGCGTTCCCAATAAGCTCGTTGTTCACCAGCGCGGCAGGCCCCAAGGCACAATTGCCTAAGCAGAAAACCGGTTCATCCGTGCCGGTCGCAGTCGCCAAGTTGGCATCAGCGGCACAGGCCTCACCCCAAGCCGCGGCCAAAGCTCGGCCACCCACCGCCTGACAGGCCTCGGCAGCGCACAAGCGCACCGAAATCGCCGGCGGGGGCGTCTTTTTCAAATCGCTGTAATACGAGAAGACACCATGAACATCGGCCCTGGTCACATTACAGACCTCTGCAATAACAGCCACCGCACCCTCAGGCACGTAACCATAGTGGGCTTGCGCTGCCTGCAGGCACAGCAAGACCGGCCCGGGCTCTCGATCAGCAATGGGTGCTATCAAGCCCTTTAACGTCGCCATCTGCTCGGTGGTTTTAATTGGGGATTCCATCAGAGTTTTACCCGTCCCTTGCCTGAGTAAACATTGAGTCGGTCGTCGCGTGTGAAGCCTATCAAGACCAAACCGTGCGCACGAGCGAGATCTACTGCCAAAGTGGTGGGACCAGAGACAGCAACAATTGCCGCCACGCTAGCGCTCAAGGCCTTCGTGACAATTTCGTAAGAGACTCGGCCACTCACCACGAGTATGTGGTCGGTGAGCGGAAAGTTACCTTCTAGAAACGCATGACCCAGTACTTTATCGACAGCGTTATGTCGCCCTACATCTTCCCGCACGACCAGCAGTTGGCTATCGGGGCCGGCAAGGCCTGCAGCATGAAGCGACCCCGTTAGGTCAAACATCTTTTGTTCGACCCGCATGCTGCCAATCAGTGCGTGGGCCACTTGCGGCGTAATCAACCAATCAGTGCTGTGCAGTGGTGCTCGCGGTTTTGGCGTGGTTGCCAGCACATCACTGCTACAGACCCCACAGGAACTTGATGTGAGATAGGCTCTAGGCTTAGGAGGAACCACCCCAACGCCCAGTTCAGCCAGCACCGTATCCACTGCCGATTCACCGTCTACGCCCCAGTGCAGCAGCTCAGACGCCCCTACCCGCTCGACACTAATAATGTCAGTAGGTGCCGATATTTCAGCTTCACTCAAGAGCCATCCAACGGCCAGCTCTTCATCGTGTCCTGGTGTTCGCATGGTTGTCAGCAACGTCTTTTGGTCTACCGAAATAGCCAGAGGCGCCTCCACGACAACGCGATCAAATTGATCAATAGAACGCGCACTGGTTGCCGTCACGTCATTAACGCGAAGCATCGGTCGTGGATCTGTTGCGTGTACTGGCATCTAGAAGAGCCCGGTCACTTGTCCGTTAACAACGTCAATGTTTTCGCTGGCAGGCACCTTCGGCAGACCCGGCATGGTCATGACATCACCGCAGACCACCACGACAAAGCCGGCGCCCACTGACAATCTAATTTCCCGGATATCCATGACATGCCCTGAAGGGGCCCCTTTGAGCTGAGGGTCCGTAGAAAAAGAGTAAGGGGTTTTAGCAATACAAACCGGCAGTCCGCCGTAGCCCTCTGCTTCCAGCTCTTTAAGGCGGTTACGAACTTTACCGCTAATGGTCACCTCACTGGCACCGTACACCTTAGTGGCGACCGCTTCGATTTTTTCTATCAGCGTTGCTGAGTCGGGATACACATAGGTGTCATGTCCCGAGTTGGCCGATTTCTCGTCGGCGTCGCAAACTTCCGCAACCATGTGGGCAAGATCAGCAGCACCTGCGCCACCGTTTGCCCAGTGACTGGCAATAGCAACGCGTACGCCCATAGCCTCAACGCGCTCCATTAACAGTGCCAACTCCGCATCGGTATCACTGACAAACTGATTAATCGAGACAATCGGTGTAACCCCGTAATTGTCACGAATATTTTTAACATGGCGCTCAAGGTTGACCATGCCCGACGCAAGTGCCTCAAGATTTTCCCCATTGAGGTCCTCTTTAGCGACACCGCCGTGAAACTTGAGAGCCCTGATGGTAGCCACCAGCACAGCCACGGAGGGCCGGAGATTCGCCGAACGGCATTTGATGTCGATAAATTTCTCAGCACCCAAGTCGGCGCCAAAGCCCGCCTCGGTAACGACATAGTCAGCCAAACGCAAAGCACCGGTTGTCGCAATCACGCTATTACAGCCGTGGGCAATATTGGCAAAAGGGCCGCCGTGAACAAATGCAGGGGTGCCTTCTAGGGTTTGCACCAAGTTTGGCGCCAGCGCATCTTTGAGAACCGCTGTCAGTGCGCCCTCTGCCTTTAGGTCAGACGCTCGAATGGGGGTTTTATCCCGGGTATAAGCCACGACGATGCGACCAATACGCGCCTTAAGATCGGCTAAATCAGTGGCAAGACAAAAAATCGCCATGATTTCTGAGGCCACCACAATGTCAAAACCATCTTGTCTTGGGTAACCGTTACCAACACCGCCCATGGCTACCGTGATATCTCTCAAAGCCCGATCGTTCATGTCCAGCACCCGTTTCCAGGTAACCCGGCGGACATCGATACCCAGCGCGTTACCGTGATGGATATGATTATCCAGCAGCGCAGAGAGCAGGTTGTTAGCGACGCCAATGGCGTGTAAGTCACCGTTGAAGTGCAGGTTAATGTCTTCCATAGGAATCACCTGAGCGTAGCCACCACCCGCCGCACCGCCCTTCATACCAAACACCGGCCCTAAAGACGGCTCCCGTAGGCAGATCATTGCGTCCTTACCAATGTGCCTTAGCGCATCGCCTAGGCCCACGGTCGTGGTGGTTTTCCCTTCGCCTGATGGCGTTGGACTGATCGCGGTGACCAAAATCATCCGTGCCGAAGACTTTATAGGCTGCTCCAATAACCAATTTAAATTGACTTTACCCTTGGTGCGACCATAAGGCTCCAGGGCCTCTTCAGGTATAGACAAACCTGTCGCAATGTCAGCGATGGGCTGCGGGGTTGCCGCCTGGGCAATATCAATATCACTAGGCATGGTTCAAAATTCCTTCAACATGTTTATTGGTAAACCGCTCGAATCGTGCGAGCTTGTTCGTGAGTTCAAAGGGCGGCTAAAGCCGCCCTGTCAGGCAGGTTTCGGCTCGAGTATGAGTCTTATACATTTTATCCATCGTCAAAGCGCCCCTAACGTTCTAGGGCCTAGAGATAACCGTGAAATGCCCCTCTAAATGACCGAGGGGCCTATGCGCAGAAATCGCCCCAAGACCTGCGCACCCCGGCATTATTGGAGACATTATTCGCCATAGCAATGACCCTAATCACAGTTTGTTATAACGGTATGCCCAAACCACAACCTGACCCTCTTTAACCACGGCACAAGCGCTGCAGTCGCAAAAGACCGTTTCTAGCGTTAATCGCGGAAAAAACAGCCTTTCTATGCTGCACGCTGCTCCAAGCTTTGATTTAGAGAAAGACTTTGCAGCGCTGGACTGTGCATAGTCCCGTTACCTTGACGTCGTTTTTTTGACTCAAAATGTCGCTCATAAGCGAGTTCCTAGCGCCAATACTGGTGCTTCTCGCCTCGGCTGAGGTTTCTTGGCGAACAAGCCGGCAACCCCCTAGGGCTCACCGCCTGAAAACAGCGTATCTGTGCCAGACAAAAGTAGGCATAAACCAACCCGTGAAGCACGGGTAAAACTGCAAGGGCAGTCTTGGCCTAACTGAGCTAAAATTGCCTTTCACGGCTTAACAAAGCCAAAGACAGTACTGGGGGCAACAACAGTGGCAAGCACATGGGATCTCTTGATCAAAGGCGCAACATTTTTCGATGGTAGCGGCGACCTGCCGGCGATTCAGGATGTGGCAGTTCGGGAAGGTAAAGTTGTCGCAAGAGGCGAAAACCTGCCTGCGGGTCATGCCGAGGCCGTCGTTGAAGCCTCGGGGCAGTGGCTACTACCCGGCTTGCTGGACATTCACACTCACCTCGATCTTGAAGTCGATGTGGAGCCGGCTTTACCAGAAGTCGTTCGACATGGCACCACCACCGTGGTCGTGGGTAATTGCAGTCTCGGCACTAGCTTTGGCAGCCAAAAGACTGGCGATCAGGAACCCATTGTTGACTGCTTCACTCGAGTTGAAAATATTCCAAAAGCCGTCTTACGCAAAGTGACCGAGAAAATTACTTGGGATAATACGGGTGATTACATGGATCACTTTAAAGACCTGCCTCTGGGCCCCAATATCGCCACCTTTGTCCCCCACTCCATGCTAAGAATTGAGGTCATGGGCCTTAAAGACAGCGTCAGTCGAGCACCGACTGAGGCCGAACTGGTGCAAATGGAAGCGCTACTCGAGACGGCAATGCAGCAGGGCTATATGGGTTTAAGTACCGATGGGCTACCGTTTCATTACTTGTCGAATGATCCCAATACGGCCAAGCGTATTCCCACGCAATTTGCCAGTTTTCGGGAGCTGCGTCGGCTCTTAAAGGTGGTGCGCAAGTACGATCGTGTCTGGCAGACCACACCTATCCTTGAAAATCGCTTAATGGCCCTATTCTATTTTTCTTTGACCAGCGGACGACTGTTTGGCAAGCCTCTGAAAACCTCAGCGCTCTCTGCGATGGAGATGACCGCAGCACCTAAATCGGGACGCCTTTTCCTTAAAGTCGCCCGCCTTCTGAATACTTGGTTATTTAAAGGCAAGCTGCACTTTCAAGCGCTAGGCACAAACTTTAGGGTTTGGTCGGACGGCATCGTTAGCCCCCTGTTTGAAGAAATGACGGCAACATCACAGCTGATTGCTCGAGAGTACGATGATGTCGAGGGGCGGCAAAAGCTGATGCACGACCCCGACTGGGTCGCGTTGTTTCGCAAAGAGTGGATGCACGGTCGCACCGGGGGTGATTTTGCCAGCTGGAAAACCCGACACGGCTTTCCTGATAGCCTCGTAATTCGCGATGGGCATAAACTGATATTTGACGGTGCCCCCATAAGCCACTGGGATGGCGAGTCAATGGCTCAGGTAATGGAGCGGGTACAGCGCTTTAAGGCCGGAGATGAGACCGCAGCAAGATCACGCGCGGAGCAAACTGCTTTTGAAGAATTTCCCGCAATTCTGCGCGACGATGCAGACTTTATGCTGCACATGATGCGTCGCTACGATAAAACGTTCCGATTCTATGCCGACATTGCCAACGCCGGGAACAAGGCCACCCTCGACTATTTGCTGGATGATCAGGCACTTCCCGGATTTAATGATTCTGGCGCCCACATTACCAACATGGCGTTCTTCGACAGCAACCTCATGTCACTAAAATTGGCAAAGGAACGTGACGAAGCGACGGTGGCTCGAATGGTTTATCGCCTAACCAAAGAGCCTGCCACCGTGTTTGGTCTAGACGCCGGCTCCCTAGCCATTGGCGCACGTGCTGATATGGTTTTGATCAATCCCAAAGCCCTCGATAACTGGGAGCCCGATCAAACACGCGTACTGGAGCACCGAGAGATTTTTGATCACAAGCAGATGGTCAATCGCCCCAAGGGTATTGTCGCATCGGTGTTTATTAAAGGCGTTTTGGCCTGGGCCAATGGTGAACCCCAGGAGGCATTGGGGCGAGACACTTTGGGACAAGCACTGAGAGCCGCCTGAAAAGGAGGCCATCTGCTGGTCACAGCATCAATGCTAGGCCTGTGCCAGAAAAATAAACTCAAGATCGCCAGAGTTCTTTAGGTACGGAGTTCCTGGCGACCTTTGAAGGCCTCCAGGGCCTCTGGGTTGGCAAGCGCATCGGTATTTTTAATCGGTTGCCCATGGATCGCATTACGCACCGCAAGCTCTACAATTTTCCCACTCAATGTTCGTGGAATATCAGGCACCTCAAGAATCTTCGCCGGAACATGTCTAGGCGTGGTGTTCTCGCGAATGGCGTTAGCAATGCGAGCACGAAGGTTGTCGCTGAGTACGGTACCCGACGTCAGCACAACAAAGAGAACCACACGGACGTCGTTGTCCCACTCTTGGCCCACCACAATGCTCTCCTGCACCTCCTCCAGCCGCTCGACCTGCCGATAAATTTCTGCCGTTCCGATGCGCACACCCCCCGGATTCAAAACAGCATCTGAGCGGCCATGAATGATGTAACCCTTTGAAGGCGTGACTTCACCATAGTCACCATGCGCCCAGACATTGGCCCAGTGATTAAAGTAAGCCTGACGATACAGCTCTCCATCGGTATCATTCCAAAACCCAATTGGCATGCTGGGAAAGGGCTTCGTACACACCAACTCACCCTTCCCTTCCAAAAGCGGTTCGCCAACATCGCTCCATATCTCCACCGCCATGCCAAGACCCGGCGCCTGAATTTCCCCAACGTGCACTGGAAGAATGGGGCTCCCACCGACAAAGCACGATAAAATATCGGTGCCACCACTGATTGATGACAAACAAATATCAGCTTTGAATTCTTTATAAACGTAACGAAAGCTTTCGTGTGACAGCGGCGAACCTGTCGATAAAATAGTCTTAAGACTGGCCAAATCAACCTCATCCTGAGGAACAATACCGGCCTTCTCTAGGGCCGCAAGATACTTTGCACCCACACCAAAAATAGAAATTTTTTCCGCCTCTATCGCCTTTAATAACGACAGGCCATCTTGTGCAAAAGGCGATCCGTCGTACAACACCAGTGCCGCGCCGCTGGCAAGCCCCGATACCAACCAATTCCACATCATCCACCCGCAGGTCGTGAAGTAAAACATCACGTCTTCTCTACTCAGATCTACGTGAAGCTGATGTTCTTTAAGATGTTGAATCAACGTGCCACCCGCGCCATGCACAATACACTTGGGCATGCCGGTAGTGCCTGAGGAATACATAATGAACAACGGGTGATCAAAGGGTAACTGCGCAAAATTTATCTCGGCTGCAGAGGAGTCGAGAAAGTCTTCCCAGAGCACCGCTTTGGAAAGCCCAGAGCAGTCGGGTTGGTCAGAAACAACCGGTATCACCACGACCTGTTCCAGCGTATCGATGGCATCGCTAATGGCAGCCAAGCGTTCTAAGGAGTCGCAAACTTTACCGTTATAAAAATAACCGTCAGCAGCAAATAAAACCTTGGGTTGAATTTGACCAAAACGGTCGAGCACACCGTTTATGCCGAAATCGGGCGAGCAAGATGACCAGATTGCACCGAGACTGGTGGTTGCCAACATGGCTTCTACCGTTTCAATAACATTGGGCATGAAGCCCGCAACACGATCCCCTGGTCCCACACCCAGCGCTCGCAAACTCGCCGCTAGCCCAGCCACATGGGTATGGAGTTGCTCATAGGTGACGACTCGGCGCTGCCCATTTTCTAGGCGGGAAATCAGTGCAGGACGGTCGTCACGATACCGCAGTAAGTTCTCTGCAAAATTGAGACGTGCCTCTGGAAACCAACGCACACCTGCGTCTGGCTGACAGGGGAAGGTATCGGAATTTTCCGCAACAACGGCTCCCTTTTGCTCGGCAACAATATCGGTGTAGTCCCAAAGAGCCGACCAGAAGTTTTCCCTTTGTGCTACCGAAAATTGATGCAGCGCGCCGTAGTCGTCATAACTACCTTGGCCCTGGGTCTCGAGGTACCCCATAAAATCTTGTAGCCGGCTTTGCGTCAGCCTAGATTCTGAGGGGGTCCACAGAAGATCTGCCTGATCGGCCTTTGCGGTTTCTTGTGGTCTAGCCATACTGCCATTCACCCTTGCGCAACACTTATAGTCATGGTCTGAATCGAGCACCGTTTTCACAACCCCACGACATCAAAATAGGGGTTAACAAGCGACTTCAGACTCACATGGTGGGTAAGTACATCTTTAGCCTGCCATGCAATCCGTTAAACATCTCACACGCAGAAAGCGTTAGTTGGCGCATTTCATCGAGCAGATATTTAACGGAACATTAAATCTATGGGATGGCTGATGCGACCACGACCTACAATGACCCGCATCAGGCCTTCTGGCTGCGTTCAGCCGTAATAAAATCGATCCACCCGGTAAAAATCATTTTCTCATGAGTATCAGACACAACCCCCCGATGCATGTGGGTCATATCACTTGGCCAAAGAATCACGTCACCCTTGATACATTCGGTAGTTATTCCCTGGTGTGGAAATTCAGTGCCTCCCCCCGGAGTGTCCGTGAGATACAGCATCCAGACCAAGGCCCTGTGACAGTACTCAAGTCGATCGCGCTCACAGTGAATGGCTGGGTAGCCACCGCCAATCGGGTACTCCTGAACATTTGACCAATCTGAGAAACCCAGGGGCCCAAGCCCATTGGCGCCACAATCGTAATAATATTTATCAACATATTGCTTCACGAAGTCCGTGAGTAACTCGAAGAAGGGATTAACCTGACCGTAGAGACGAATAGGCACACTCAAATCCATTGAATGCTTCATGGATCGATCGACCCGAGGCACTTCACCAAGCCGTCCCGGTTGCGCCAAATGCTTATTGTCTTGGTAAAAATCGGTAATCCGATCACAGACATCATGATCGACTTTGTAAGTTTCTATGAAGCTGTGTGGGGACATGACAGAGCCAGGCTTTCTAAGAGCCTCAATCATATCGGTTTGCCGCCCTGTTCGGCCAGCGGACCTCCCTGAGGTGAGATTATGGCCTACCCTCAGAAAAGGAGATTAGCCAGCGGGTTAGCACTAAAATTTCGTAAGTTTGGTAGCGCCTGGGCCAAGCTGTCGTCATTCAGACCCAGCCACCGCCCCAGTGACGCCGCGTACTGATCCACAGCGATCGTGGGGATGAGCCTGCCACGCCCGGCATCTTGACTGTGACTTTCACCAAGAAGATCTAATGCATCGCCCCAATGGTCATAATGGCAAGGTGGGCGGTGACCAGAGCATAGGGGCTTCAGTCTTTAGGTGCGTCACGATTGGCGCGCAAGCGCGGCAGTAACATGGGTATGCGTGCCATAGTTTCGGCATATTCAGGGCGACGCTCTAATGAGCGCTTTTCCATCATTGGAATACTGGCGTAGCGAAACATCAAAATCATAGCCAGAGCCCCAAGCCCTACCCACCATGCACCCTGGGGATAAGCGGCCAGTCCAAACAGCGCCAAACCGACCCACATGCCTATTTCACCCAAATAGTTAGGGTGGCGACACCGTGACCACAAACCCGTGTCCAAGACATCACCTGGCTTGGCCTGCGCCGCAAAGGCATGCAGCTGCACGTCAGCGGTCATTTGCAGAGTGATCGCCGAAAACATCACAATACTTGCAAGGATATCCAGGGCGTTGAGGGGCTGATTACCGACCACAGTAACAGCGTAGACCGGCAGCATACCCAGAAAAACCTGTATCGTTGGGAAAACGTGTACACCCATGAAATCTACGGCAATCGCGTTGCGACCCGCCTGCTCTCTAAGCATGCCGTAACGCCAGTCTTCATGATGCAAACCCGGCCAGTAGTAGGCCCAATGACACGTGAGTCGCGTGGCCCAATACAGTAACAGGGCAAGCACTAACAGTTCACGAAGGGTTGATTCACTGCTACCGACCACCATCCACCACAGCATGAGTACCGGTGGAATGACCGACCAGAATGCATCGTAAAAACTACTGTTGCGATGCCATCGGCTAGCGCCAAAGACCACGACGGTCGCAGCCAAATCAGCCCAAAGCGCTCGCCACAGGGGCTCAGCCGATGACCAGACTAAAATGACTCCCGCTATGAATAAGGCAATCACATAGACCACGGTGACCCGAACGAGCGCCTCAGATTTGGGTATGTCTCGGCTGGGTCTTTTCCAAATTGCCTGCATGCTAAGGCTGCCTTTTAGTTGTGTAAGGGGCGTTCGGTAAAGCGTGTAAAGTAACTCATCAAAACCGGCACCAAGGAAAACGTCACAATCACCATAATGGGGATGGCAATGGTCAGCAACTGCCCCAGGGATGCCGCCCCCCGATGGGAACTCGTCATTAACGAAGCGAAGGTAGCCACTGTCGTCACTGCGGAGAGCAAAACCGCTCTGGGGGTACTGGACTGCATCAGGCTTTCTACAGAGCCCAAAGCTTGATACCGGTGCGCAATGTGAATCGCTGAATCAATACCTAAGCCAAAAATAAGTGGCACGACGAGAACATTGGCCATATTCAGCGACAGCCCTACCCACTCCATAACGGCAAAAGTTAATACCGTTGTCAGCGCTAGCGGAACAATAACCACCATTGGCATAATCAGATTCCGATAATAAAGCATCAACAATAACCCAATGCCCAAAACTGCCAGGGTTGAGGCTTGTTGAAAAGCTCTAACGACCACACTGCCCACACCGTGCTCAATGACCGCGCGGCCACCGCCGTTATCAACAACCGTGTTTGCAGCACTCACAAAAATATCTAACCCCTCTCTATCTTGAGTCGGCGTCGTGGGACCGAACTCTAGGCGGTAACGGCCATCGGGTAGCACCCAGCGACTTCGCAGTTGTTGGGACAAATCATTGAGTTGGGGTGGCTCACTGTTGAGTAAAGGCTCCAAATCTTTGCGCCAGCGCGAAACTGCGTCGCGAATATCGGCATCGAGGGCTGTTAACTGCCCATCATCATATCCCTCAAGGGTAGCGATCAAGTCCAGCATGTCTTCTGGCAAAGCGGGTATATCTGCCAAAGCAGCGAGCTGCACCCGAATAACATTAGGATTCAGCGGGGGAAAATCTGAGACAAAATCTAAGGCATCGCGCAGTCGAGTCAGCTCTGCGGCACGATCTTTATAATCGGCCTGGGGGAGAAAATCCTCGATAGACCTCACGTAACCGACAGCATCTAACGCTAAAAGTTGTGCCCTTAGATCGGGTAGCGCACTCGGGGAGGTCATTGTAGATATGCTGTAGTCCGTACTAAAGCCACCCCGCTGCAGTTGCTCAAGCAAGGTCATTGCCGGCGTTTCAAGGTCACGTAGCCCGGCTACCGAATAGTCGAAATTTGCATCCCGAGCTTTGAGCGTGGCGGTAGCGCCCAAAACCAACCAAATCACCAACGTCAGCCGCATACTGGGCCAACGCAGTTTCCATAAGCGCACTTTCGAGTGGCTACGGCTGGGCAAACCCAAGACCCCAAATAAAGCGGGCAGTAACGTAACAGTTAGAAAGATCGCCACCAGCATGCCACCCGCAGAAATCACACCTAGTTCGCCCAATCCGCGGTATTCGGTGGGCGTAAATGACAGAAACGCCCAAGCCGTTGTCGCTGCCGATAACAACAGGGCAACACCGGTATTGCGAACCGCACTGGCCACCGCATTAGTTTTGGTGCAGACCTCGCGCACGGCCAAGCCGTAGTGCAGTCCAAAGTCGACACCCAAACCAAAAAACATCACCAAAAAAGCCAATGAAAGCGTGTTGTATTGACCCACGGTAATCATGGCCAGAGCATGGGTCCATACACTGCCAATCACCACCAGCAGGAGCATACCTGCGGTCAATACCCATGACCTGACACCTAGCGCCAATACCAAAATCAAAAATACCGTCGATAAACCCGCGGCGAGTTTAATGCCTGCAAGAGCATCAGAAATTTCCTCATGAGCCACGACGACATCACCGGTCAAAGCGATATTGAGTTCTGGGTAAGCCCTCGCCACCGGCTCAATCCAAGCCTCTATATTTTGCACAACCCTGGCACCCGGTAACTGCGCATCAAAATCTGGCTCTATGCTGACCAGCACCAATTCATAAAACAAACCATTATGAGAACTCACAACCGCTGGTACGGTATCTTCAAGCAGACCCAAGTTTTTCAATGTCGCTTTTTTTCCCTGCAACAGCTCCAGCAATAAGGGGGGCGTATTGTCGGGCAAGGTCGTGCCAAGCACCCCCAGTGCTCCGGTCAAAGCGCCTTCGTTCTGCAGTGCCGTGTTTAACGTTACCAGCGGATGCAAAGCCTCTGTGAGTGCCATGAAATCTGGACGTTCCATATAAAATGCGAGGGCATTGCGGATGGCGGGCTCGCGCATAGGCGTTGCAATGCGATCCGGTTCTACGAAGTTGGGAGCGGCTGTAAGAACGGCATCAACAGCCGCTGATACCTCTCTTGCCTCGGCACCCGACACTACAATAATGGCCAAGTTGCGTAGCTGGGGGAAATTGACCTTTAAGGCTTCGTCATCACTAAACCAATGCTCAGATGCCCGGGGCAAAATCACTTCGTCCATGGAAGAATTTAAGCGGAACTGGTTCATGCCAAATAGGCCGGCCACCACGGTAACAGCCAGCACTAACAGCAAGGTGATGTGGGGGCGAAGGAAACAGCGAGTGACCCAGGCTTCAAGCAGCCTCATCGAACGCTCCCAAGCAAAAATTCATCGAGTTGGCTCTAGCCGGCCCAACCCTGCCCCTGAGGCACCAGAGTCCTAAAAAAATGACAGCGGCCACTGATCAAATACCCGACCAACTATGGGCGTTTATGGGCCCTGACGATGCAGCAACGGTGACAGGTATACCTGTTAAGTGCGCCATACCTGAAAGCGGCTCTAAACCCTCAGGCCCGTCAGACGCCAGAATGTTGACATTGGCCCCCCGCAGCTTGCTGGCAATATCCAGTCCTTTAGCATGCTGGTGCCCCCAGCCGTGGGGGATCGACACCAAACCCGGCTCTAAGGTTTGCAAGGCAGCAACCGGCAAACGGATAGCGCCTGTTGCGGAGGTAATATCAACAGCGTGTCCCTCGGAAATCTCGAGACTCGCCAAATCGGCAGGGTTCATGTAAGCCACATTGGTCTGTTCGTTTTCGCCTCGAGTTAAAGAATCCACATTTTGGGTCCAACTGTTGTGGGTATTGTGGCGTCGTTTGGAGATCAACCTAAAGCTCCCTGGAGCGCTTTTATCACTGGCAGGTATTTCCAATGCCCCCAGCTGTGCCAAAAATTCTGGAGGGGACAGCTGCATTTTACCGTTCTCGGTGGTCACACGTTTACCCAAAAAACTACCGGACTTGGTACTGGCCATTGGGTAGCCGTCAGGATGCTCAAGCAACTCGTCAAAGCCGGGTGCTTTGTTGTACTTCAGAATTCGATCAAGCAGCCATCGCTGCGGGAATCCTCGACCTCGCCACATACCCAGTCGGGTAAGGCCATTCAGCAGGCTTTGAACCAACTTGGAACCAAACAATCCGACCCCACAAGCGGCCGCTAGTTGTATATAAATAGTGGCTTCATCGCGTGTCTCCCCGGGCGGGGCAATGACCGCCTCGGTTGCCGCCAGGTAAGGGATCGACTGCAGTCCTAAAAAAAGTGGAAAGACGAAGGGTAAATCTGGTCGCTCTAAAGGCGAGGTAGCGGGCAACACGTAATCTGCCAAACTCGCCGTCTCATTGAGGTAAATATCGGTCACCACCAACAGCTTCAATTGACTGAAGGCCGAACGCAAACGCTCCGCATTGGGCATGGTCATTAGGGGATTACCGCCCGTTACAAACAAGGTCGTGACCTGCTCTTTTCCTGGGGTCAGAATTTCGTCGGCGAGTATGCCCCCGGGCATGGCGCCGTTGAGACAGCGGAAGTCGCCCACTCTAGAACGCGTGTCACGTGCAAACAGCCCTTTGCGCTTAGCGTAGGCGGCAAAATCGAAAATCCCCTCGCCGACCAAATGCCCACCCACCTGATCCAAGTTGCCACTCAGGGCAATAATGACCTCAACTAGCCACTGCGCAAGGGTGCCCTGCCCGCCCATACCCAATCCCGTGCCCGTTGCGATACCAGCCCCTTTTGCCGCGCAAAACGCTGTCACTAATTCTTTCAGCTGAGAGGGGCTTATACCCGTGACAGCAGCGGTACGCTCAGGGGACCACGCGCTGGCAAGCGCCTCAATATGCTCGATTCCGTCGAAATATTGCGCGTCCAGAAACGCTGCAGGCGGGCGCATACCCACGAGCACATGTAGAAAACTGAGCAGAAAATACACATCCGATCCAGGATGAATAGACTGATACTCACCGGCCACCTTCGCCGTTTCAGTCTCTCGAGGATCAACAACAACAATCCGTCCACCGCGCTTCAAAATACTTTTGAGCCTTTGTACCGGGTGAGCAACCTGCAGGAAGGTCCATTTAGAAACGACAGGGTTTGTTCCTAGAATTAGCAAAAACTCGAGGTTGTCCAAATCAGGGAACGGTTGCGTAAACGGGAAACCATAAATTTCCTGAGCAGCAGCAAAACGGTGCGCACAATCTTGTGTTGCTGAACTGTAAACGTTCCGCGAGCCAATGCCTTCCATGAAGCCCTGGGCAAAAATAGGATGTAGCAAACTGAAACCCGCCGCCGTCCCAACATACATACCAATACGGTGAGGGCTCTCCTGACGCTCTGCGCGCACAACTGCGCCAATTTCCTGCAGTGCAGTTTGCCAACTGACCGGCTCGTAGCCGTCTCCTACACGCTTTAGGGGTGTTGTTAAGCGATCGGGAGAGCTGTACATCTCACCCTGAGCCAGGCCCTTCATGCACGCAAAACCCAAGGTTCCTGTATGGCTTTTACGGGGTTCTATGCCCGTGACGGCACCGGCTTCAACTGACACCTCGAGTGCGCAGCTTGCCTCACAAATTCTGCAGAAAGTCTGCTTTTTCAAAGACCCAACCTCTATCCCGCTGTTATATTTTTTTTAAGGTACGGCATCTGCGCGCTTGCCAGTGATCTTGAGCATCATTACGTGACGCCTCCATTGAGTAAAGCCTACACCAAATTCGCCCCTACCTAATCAGTGAAACTCAAGGATCATCGACACAAACCTCAGCTCCCGGGCGACTTGCCCACTCAGACCAAGAGCCGTCGTACACCCTCGCTGTGACGCCAAGGCGGTACAACGCCAAGGCCAATATACAGGCCGTAACACCACTACCACAGGTGGTAATGACCGGCCGATCTTTAGATAAGAATGCCCCAAAGGCCTTGTGTAAGTGGTCTGTCGATATCAGCCCACCGGTGGCAGAATCGATAAGCAGATTGAAGGGAACATTCACTGCACCGGGCATATGGCCGCTAGGAAGGCTAGGTCTTGGTTCGGGTTCCCTACCTGAAAAACGCCCCGCAGATCGCGCATCAAAAATAATGGCCTCCTGCGATGCGGTAGCACGACAAACGTCTTCGTAGGAGGCAAACATATCGGCATTAGGGGTAGCCGCCTGAAATTCAGTATGGGAACTGTGAGCTTCACCCGGACAAGTGGGTAATTCAGCGGCTTCCCAAGCGGGCAGCCCCCCCTCCATGATGGCCACGCGCGCGTGCCCAAATAAACGAAATAGCCACCAAACTCGAGCAGCTGTAAATAAGCCCTGGGTATCGTAGATAACGATAAAATCGGTATTTCTGACTCCCATTGCTGACATCGCTTGAGCAAACTGTTCTGGCGTGGGACAGGTGTGGGGCAAGTCAGCGCTGGTATCAGCCACTTGCTCAATATCGAAGAACACAGCCCCTGGCAGCGCTCTCTCGGCGAATTCAGCCCGCGCATCGCGCCCTGTGGCCGGCATATGCCAAGAGCCATCGATAACAGTAATTCCCGGAGCCTCTAAATTTGATTGCACCCAAGGGATACTGACAAACGCAGGATCAGTCATATTAGAAACCTCTATCAATTAGCTGAGTGCCTAAAACTAAGCCACCCGCCCAAGATACACCTTCACCTGTCGAAATTCTTGGGATTCATCTAGGTCGGGTAAGGTGTAACTGCTACTGGTACTGATTAATTGATAATTTTTAGCCCTGAAATCTCGAATCCGTGAATCAGCGACCAAGACCGATGGCGCGCGCCTTAGAAAGACCTCAAGCCAACCCAAGTTCCCCCGATCGTAAAGCACATCCGAAGCCAAAATAATATCGATGGCACCCTCGTAGCTCTCAAACGCCGGAGAAAGTTTCAGGGTCACACCATTAATCTGGGCGTTGCGTTGACAGGCAAGGAGCGCTAGAGGATCGTTGTCGCAAACTACCACTTCCCTCGCACCCGCAAGGGCAGCCGCAATCCCGGCGACACCGGACCCAGCGCCAAAATCAAGAACGCGCCGCCCTTTGACGTAATGAGGGTTGTCCATAATTAGGCGCGCCAATACTTGACCTGACGCCCAGCAAAACGCCCAGTACATGGGTGTATTCATGATTTTGGTAATAGCTTCACTGTCCAGCAAATGCTGAGGATAAGACGGCTGTAATAGCGCAAGCCGAATATTGGGCGCATCGGGAAGCGCCAAGACCTCCAGTGCTGCACCGGGTATGACATCCCGCAGTCTCCGGCCTAGCTCAACTGACGTTAAGCTAGGGTCCATTTCGCTGGGCAAATAAATACAGGTTACCGTCGAAGGTCGTTGCACGGCGTTTTTTTAAGAAGCGCAGATCGAGCATCACTCGCCCCCTACCGGCCTCTTCCGGACGACATGAAGGCGTCTGCGAATGCATCTAATTTGGAACAGGTCTCGATTAATCCGCACGCAGTAGCAGGGTTTTCAATTCACCGTTGCCCAGCCAAGCTTGCCCTGATTGCCCTGACAGCCCCGACAACAACAGCGAAGTTTGCAAGGACGAGGACAATGCTGTCGCCATCATGCGCTGTTGGTACGGCAGTTGCTGCTCATAAACGGGCAGAGCAGCCTCAAGGCTTTCAGCACCATCGATTCTTTCGACAAAGCCACGCAGGTGCGCCTCTAATGCGTTGACCAATTCCGTATCGTCGGCAACCTCTGGGGCAAGATGGACGTCCCAGGTCATGTCCGTGCGCAGGTCGCAGCGCGCGACCCAGCGCCCAGCCAAGCGCTCTCCCCATTCCTGGGGGGAAATCAGTGACAATCGCCAGCCGGCGTCTTGGCGATATAAATAATAGGTTTTTCCTGGCACCACCCTAAAGTCGAACCGGGCCGACAACACCAGAGTAGACAAACAGAAGTCCCTGAGAATCGCTTCTCCTGACTTCTTATCAACCAACCAAGGTTGCAACGCGTTAAGGGAGTCCAGAATGGGAACCAGCCCTTTACCCTGAGGGTTACCGTCAGGAATCACAGGATGGGTCATTAGGCTAACTCAGGCTGCAGCGCAATGATGGCTTCGCGCAGAGTGACAGGAATAGGACAGGGCTTTCGATCACTTTTATCAACAAAAACACTGACAAAGCTGCCTCGTGCGGCCACCTCACCGTTACGACGATTGGTCATTTCCCATTCTGAAGTCAGGCTGCTGTTGCCTAATTTGGTGAAAGCAACGCCAACATCCACCCAATCCCCGGGCAAGCATTCGCTGACGAAATCGATGTTGGCGTTTACCGTAAAAGTCAGGGTTGGCTGCTCATGGATTTTATTGAAGTCCCAGCCGAGCTCCGCCCAAAAATCTGCCGACACTTCATCGGCTAAGACCAAATAAGTCGCAAAATAGGCATGGCCGTTAGCATCGGTGTCTGCGAAGCGAACCTTTTGCTCTCCGACATAGGGGTAGGACATAGTAAACCTCAGTTTTAACACGCACTTGTTAATAATCGTCGGCCAGCAGCCACAAGACCCATGGTCAAAAAAAAGACAGCAGCCTGTCAATTGTTCCACCGGCTATCGGGGTCTAATCGGCTCCGGTCCAATCCTCAGAAGTTGTAGAATGATACCGATGCCGTAACACTGTCAAAATACGACGTTAGGGCGCAATTCGATCAGTTAAGCAACAACTATCGTCCCGCACCCATGGGACGGTAACATTCAAATGTGTCAGGGCTAAGCAAAGGCCCTATAACGCGATAGCCACACTCGATACACCGCGTACCTTAGAAGGAGTCCCCCTTTGGGACAACGGTCACCCAAAACACCTATCGATCACGAGTCCACTCGAGGACTCAGTCGCGGTATGTCGATTATTGCCTGGATCGTCTTACTAGGCATGATGACCGCCTTCTTTCAGGGCAAACTGAATGATCAAAGTAACCCTAATCGGACCGTAGACTCTTCACGAAGTGAGGATGGTCGCGCCGAGGTGGTTCTGCAGCGAAACCGCATGGGCCATTATGTGGCCAACGGCACCATTAATGGCGTCAGCGTGACCTTTCTGCTGGACACCGGTGCTACAGGAGTAGCGATTTCTCCTGAATTAGCCCAGCGAGCCGGAGCCCCTCGAGGAAAAGCCATTATTACGCGAACAGCTAACGGCAATGCTCAAGGCTTTTTAACGAAACTCAACTCAGTGCAGCTGGGAGCCATTGAGCAAAATAATGTGTCTGCCCAAATCGCACCGGGGCTGGCCACCGCCGAGGTACTGTTGGGTATGTCATTTCTAAAGCACCTGGAAATGGTGCAACGAGGCGACACCCTCACGCTTAGGCAATAGTGCCTACGCCATGGGTTCTACTTCACCTCAAAACCCTTTACCATTCCCCGCGCAGATTTTTCCCGATCCTTAGTTTTTTGGAGCCAGTAATACGATGAATAGCAATTTCTCCATATTCCTGTTTATGCTTGTGATCTCAGGCCTTATTTGGGCCGGCATGCATAACAACGATCCCAGCTGGAGTGGCAACAAAAACCAGTGCATCGACGAATGCTATGCCGATTGGAAAGCTGAAAACGGTGGCAGTATCGCCGATGTTGAACGCGTGAAGCAGGAAGTGCTGGCGGCAGCCTCACCCGCCGCATTGGGTGAAAAATACTATGGCCAGTGCGTGGCCTGCCATGGCGGTAATGGCGAAGGGGGTATTGGACCTCAACTGCAAGGACAACCAGGATCTGACATTGCGATGAAACTGGCTGCTTATCGTAGTGGTGAGCAACGCGGCGGCCAGTCAGCCATCATGTGGCCGGTAGCCAAGCCAATGGCTGATGCCGATATCGACAATCTTGCCGCGTATATTTCGTCGCTGTAAGAAGCGCAATTTTTGGAGGTAGGGCTGCGTCTCAGCCCACTGCTTTGCCCGGTTACCTTTAACACCGATCGCCTGCCGGGCAAGCGTTCATGCCAGCACAATCCGGGGGTTTACTAGCCGCTTTGGCGTGCAGTGCGCCCGCATTGCAAACACCAACCTCATTCATAGCAGCCATCAGCACACCAAGCCATGACCGCTGGCAACGGGTAGAAGTGGGCTAACCCCCAAGCAAAACACAACCTACCGCAGCCAATTTTACGGGGCTACGCCTCAACCGCAGGGGCGTCGTAGCTGCTGATAAGTTCCCATAAAATAAGCCCCAAACTACCACCTACCCATAAGCAGGCCGCAATAACCCAGCCCTGACTAGGCGTTAGCACAAGCAAAGCCAATGCAGTCGCCAGCAGCCGTGGTAAATCTAAAAAGCATAGCGTTGAAAAGCGCCAATCCTGTAACCAGCCTGCCGTCGCGACCCCGGTCCAAACCAACATTAGCCACCACAACCAATAGCCCTCTGGAGACAAAGATCCCAACTGACCCCAAAGCAATAACGCCGTCGCTGCCAGTAACTGCAGTCCCCCATAAACCTTGCGCGGCAAGGAAACTTGGGGGTCAAAGCGTACAAACTGTTCCAGATCGGATTTCTGTCGAGGCCACTTTGCCCCGACGTCGCTGGGTTGCCAGCCAGTTCGCGCCCACAAAACGCGAAACCGATCTCGCCAGCGAGTGGTTCGGCGCATGTCATCAAACATATCCTTATAAATGTGCGTTAAGGCCACGAGGGGGTTCCAACTTCGGATCGGACCCCGAATGCCATAAACACAGGGGACATCCGGGAGCTCGCGCTGATAAGTGCCAAATAGTCGGTCCCAAATAATGAACACCCCGCCATAGTTACGATCGAGGTAGCAATCGTTCTGAGCGTGATGAACGCGATGATTTGACGGCGTTATGAACACCCGCTCCATCCAACCCAGCTCGGGTACATGTTGGGTATGCACCCAAAATTGATAAATCAGGTTGAGTGCTCCTACGGTCACCACCATTTCGGCCGGAACCCCCAACAAAAATAAAGGGACGTAGAACACCCATCCCAATAAAAACCCTGAGCTTGTCTGGCGCAGAGCTGTAGAGAGGTTGTAATCCTCACTTTGGTGATGTGCCACATGGGCAGCCCAGAAAAACTGCCGCTCGTGCCCCATTCGATGTTGCCAGTAGTAACAAAGGTCGTAGAGCACAAACGCCACAACCCAGGCCGCTATCGACGCGGTGGACCAAGGGACAATGGCGGTCTGAGCTGCGGCCCAAGCGTAGGCCATTCCCCCGACCCCCAAGACGATAAACTTTCTAGCCTGACTGAGAATACCCAGCATTAAGCTGCTGAACGCATCGTTGAGTCGGTAAGTATTTCGGCCCTGCACAAGACCAAAGACAAGCTCAAAGGCCATGGCCAACAAGAAAAAAGGCACTGCAAGTTGAATAAGATCCACTATCGACACGCTTCCTAACAAAAATTCGAGCGACAATCCGCGCCCAGTCAGACGCCACTATAAAACAAACGGATCAGACGCGGCACAGGGGCAGGCAGCAGTTTATCCAAGGGGCAATGTCAACTCAGGGGACTGGTAGGACTGGCTTAGGCTAGGGTGCCACGGCGGCGAGCAACGGGGTTGGTCTGGCTCATCGCGATTTTCGTACCCATAATGGTAGATTTTCGTACCCATAATGGTAAATGAAGCGCCAAACCTGTGGCTACAACAATGCAGCTGTTCCCCACGCACCGCTGTAACATGTCACGACAGCACCTGCGCGACGGCACTTGATCGTCACCAGGGCTGCACAATTCAACCACGCAAACGCTGAACTGCGGAGTTACATCATGCAAAAATTCATCACGGTGTTTATGTTGGCGACAGCGCTGTCAGGGCTATCTGCCTCCGTCACGGCATGGGATGCTGAGATCGAGCGTGATATCTGGGGCGTACCGCATATTAAGGGCGTGAAGGATGCTGATGTTGCCTATGGCTTGGGTTACGCCATGGCTGAAGACACCTGGAAGGTGATTGAAGCCATGATTCCATACTACCGAGCCAACGCCGGTAGCTATTTTGGTCCTGAGGCGGCCAAACAAGACTACATCGTGCATTGGCTAGGTCTGTGGGACGATCTTGACCTTCGCTATGAAAGCGACTTAAAGCCCGAGACCCGGGAGTATGTAGAGGCTTACGCTGCAGGCATAACCCGCTACGCCACAGAGCACCCGGAGGCGGTTTCTCTCGATGTGTTACCCCTCACCGGCAAAGATGTCATCGCGGGTCACATGTTGCGCCATCCACTGTTCTACGGTTTTCAGAGCGTCGTGACTGAACTATTGGGCGACACTCGAGCTCGTCCCGTCGCGACGCCAGGCAGCGTTACGCTCGATGAACAACCGGTCGGCTCCAATGCTATTGCAGTTGGCCCCAAGCGCAGCGCTGACGGCTCGACCATGCTGGTGATCAATTCTCATCAGCCGTTAACCGGCCCGGTAGCGTGGTACGAGGCGCATCTCCAGTCTGAATCAGGCCTCAATGTGATGGGCGGGCTATTTCCCGGTGCCCCCGCCATTGGCGTGGGTTTTACCCCCGAGACTGCTTGGGGGGCAACCGTTAATAAACCCGATCTCGTCGATGTTTTCGTCCTAGATATTGATCCCGACAATGAAAATCGCTACCGGCTTGACGACCAATGGCTAGATCTGGAACAAAAGTCAGTCAAAATCAAAGTTCTCATTTGGGGCTTTATACCCTGGTCGGTCACCGAAACGGTCTATCGATCGGTGCATGGTCCTGTATTAAAGACCCCCCACGGCACCTATGCTGTGCGATACGCAGGCATGGGTGAGTTGAAGCAAGTCGAGCAATGGCGGGCTTTGAATCGGGCGCGAAGCTTCGAGGCCTGGCAAGATGCCATGGCACTCAACCACATTCAGAGCTTCAACTTCGTTTATGCCGGGCAGGCTGGCAACATCCACTTTATTCACAACGCACAAATGCCGATTCGCGCCCCCGGCTGGGACTGGTCGCAGTATCTGCCAGGGGACCGCTCCGATCTAATCTGGAAAAGCTACTACGACACCCGCATGATGCCACAGATTACCAATCCCGACTCGGGCTTTGTGCTCAGCACAAACCAGTCTCCCTTTGCCATTTCAGCAACCGGTAGCAACCCAGACCCTGCGATCGTTGCAGCCGATGGTGGCTGGCAAACCCGCATGACCAACCGCGCTGTACGAGGTCTTGCACTTTTTGCCGCGCACGACACCGTGTCAGAGCAGCAGCTGCTAGACATAAAACATGACCATACCTATGACGAAAATTATCGGGGCATGGACTTCTTACGGGAGGTGGCCGCGCTACAGCTGATCGATCCTCAGATGCAAGAAGCACAGCGCGTGCTGATTGAGTGGGACCGTGCTACCGATAAAGGTAATCAAAATGCGCCGTTAGGGGTTTGTATTCTTGCCGCAGAATGGTTATCGGAAAGCGGCGGCACCCCGGTACCCGATGCTGAAGTAACACTCCGAGATTGTATTGACCAGATCTTCACAATGACCGGACGCCTGCGGCCCACTTGGGGCGAGGTGAACCGGCACGGACGCGGCGACACCCACTATGCCATGGCAGGAGGCCCCGACACCCTCAGAGCCGCCTACGCAGCGCCCTCTAAGGAGGATAAAACCTTTAATCGTGTGACTGGCGGAGACGGCTTGTATTACCTGGTGCGCTGGGACGCCAGCGGCAAGCAGTCTATTCAAGGCACCCATCAATACGGCAATCATTTCGATGACCCACTCGACCCGCACTTCCATGATCAGACGGAAGATTTTGCCAACGAGGTATTGCACAAAGCCTTGTTTCGAAGCCGTGATCGAGCGACATTGGTGGAACGGCGCTACCGTATTTCCAGTGACGATTAAGACGCACATTGTCGAAAAAAATGGGCTCGCGGTACTCAGAATGTCCTGAGCCGCCCCACTGCAACCCGAAGAACACGGTCAGTGTTGAACGACGGGCAATGGCAAGTTGTGGCGCACAAGCACTCAGATGACGCTTTTATCCATGGGGCAAAGACCATCAGGCTTAAGGGTACCGAGCCTGCAAAAACGCCATGGCTTGTCTGCCACGGCGGCAGGCCCAAGATCAAAGCCACTGAAACCCCAGAACCTCAGAGCATCGGCATTTGAACCTTCAAATCATAGCCGCACGCCAACTCGCCTGATTAATGGCCTCCTTAGCGTCAAGCTCTAAGGCTTCTTCAGCGCCGCCAACGAGTTCGGAGGAAATATCACGGGCCTGCAGCTCGTCGTGTAAAGCTCTCAAGGGTTCCTGACCGGCACAAATAATCACGGTATCAACATCGAGGGTTCGCGGCTGATTACCAATGAGTACGTGCAAGCCGTGGTCATCAATACCCAAGTACTCCACGCCATTGAGCATATTAACCCCTCGACGACCTAGGGTTAGGCGATGGGTCCACCCCGTAGTTTTGCCCAATCCTCGCCCTACTTTGGTCTCTTTACGCTGCATCAACCAGACTTCCCGGTCAGCTTTAGCAACCACGGGCTCTACACCGGTCACGCCACCGCGAGGATGATTCTCAAAATCGACCCCCCATTCCTTTGCAAACACGTCAATATCGAGTGCGGCTGAAGGACCGTCATGGGTAATCGTGTCGGTAACGTCAAAACCAATGCCGCCCGCCCCAATAACAGCTACTTTTTTACCGATGGGCCGGGTGCCATTTATGGCATCGACATAGCCCATGACCATAGGGTGATCGATACCCGGTATATCGGGCTGACGGGGGATAATACCCGTGGCAACCATCGTATGATCAAAATTGCCCGCCGCAATGGCGTCGGCATCGACGCGGGTATTTAAACGCACATCGACACCGAGCTTTTCAAGCTGCTTTTTGTAATAACGAATCGTTTCGTGAAACTCCTCCTTCCCAGGCACCTGCTTCGCTAAATTAAACTGCCCCCCCACTTCCGATGAGGCATCAAATAATGTCACCCGATGCCCTCGCTCGGCAGCGACAGTGGCATAGGCAAGACCTGCTGGCCCCGCGCCGACGACCGCCACCGACTTGGGATTGTCGGTGGGTAAGTAATTAAGCAGTGTTTCGTGACAGGCCCGGGGGTTGACGAGGCAGGAGGTCGTTTTGAAATTAAAGGTATGGTCTAAACACGCTTGATTGCAGGCAATACAGGTGTTGATTTCATCAGCAGCACCGGCGTCGGCCTTACGCATGAACTGACTGTCTGCCAGCATGGGCCGCGCCATCGAGACTAAATCGGCGTCACCCTGCTCGAGAACTGATTCAGCGACCTCGGGCGTATTGATTCTGTTGGAAGTAATAACCGGTATTGAAACCTCTTTACGTACCCGATGCGTGACACCGGTGAAAGCTGCACGGGGCACCATGGTGGCAATGGTAGGCACCTGTGACTCGTGCCACGTAAAGTGTGTAGAAATCATTGTGACCCCGGCACGCTCAAGTTCTCGAGCCAGTTCAGCGACTTCATCCCAGCTCATACCGCCCTGCAGCATATCCATAGCCGCAATGCGAAAAATTACAATGAAGTCAGGACCAACGGTCTCTCTGACCCGGCGCACCACCTCCAAAGGAAAGCGCATACGGTTGGCATAACTACCGCCCCACTGATCGGTACGCTGATTGGTTTTCTCCACCAAAAAAGTGGACAACAGATACCCGGCCGAACCGATAATTTCAACACCGTCATACCCTGCACCCTGAGCCAACTTGGCACACTTTGCATGATCGGCTATCTGTTTTTCGATTCCCGCCTCATCGAGTTCTAAGGGGGTATAGGCGGCAATGCGTGAGCGAACAGCCGAGGGAGCGACTAACTGATCGTTGTAGGCCAGTGGGCCCATATGCAAGATTTGCATACAAATTTTGGCGTCCGGTGCGGCCGCGTGCACGGCATCGGTCACTCGCCTGTGGCCGTCGGCCTCCTGATCATTATTCAGTTTAGAGGCAGAGAACGCCGGGTTACCCTGCTCGTCCTTAACAACAATACCGCCCTCTTCGTTGGGAGCGATACCGCCGGTAATAATCATACCGATGCCGCCTGCAGCACGTTCAGCGTAGAAAGCTGCCATACGGTCGAAGCCGTCGGGCATCTCTTCCAGGCCAGTATGCATAGAACCCATAATGCTGCGGTTTCTGAGCTTGGTAAAACCCAGGTCTAAAGGTGCAAAAAGCCGCGGATAATGCGCATGCCCGCTGAGTTCTGTTGCCGCTTCCATAGTATGCTCCGCATTCACTACGTTTAATTCATTGCTTACCAGTTGGTAGCAGGAGATTTATCAATGTCAATTAGCCTATACGACGCCAGCGTTTTATCGTATCTACAAACCGTACGAGCTGTTTCAAAAACGCTCACCCTCGCTGAGCAAGCGGCCTCTGAAAATATTCTGGACCTGGAGTCGACCCTGAATTTTCAGCTAAGAGACGACATGCTGCCATTTTCTTTTCAGGTTATCTCCGTTTGGCACCATTCGCTGGGTGCGCTAGAGGGGATAAAGGCCGGCTTATTTGAACCGCCGCCCAAAGTCGCCGACATCACTTGGGTAAAGCTGCGAGACCTACTCACTGAAGCTGAAGATTACCTCCTAGAGCAAGACCCTGAAACGATTAATGCGCTTATGGGTAAAGACATGGTGTTTCGCGTTGGCAAGCGGGAAATGCCCTTCACCACCGACGGTTTTCTCCTGACCTTCTCCCTGCCCAACGTTCATTTTCATGCTGCAACCACTTATGCCATTTTGCGCCATCTCGGCGTTCCCCTCGGCAAGCTCGACTACCTGGGCGAAATGCGCTTTCGCAGCTAAACCGCCTGCACCCACCTAGGGAGCAGACGCCTAAGCATGTTCAGATGGCACCACTCGCACGAAGCTCAGCTTCATCGAGGCCCAGACCCTGAACAACTTCCGCGGTGTGCTCCCCGGGCACTGGACAAGCACCCACTGTAGGCTCCGTAACACTGAACCGTGGTGCTGGCGCTGGCTGAACCACACCGTCGCGGGTGATAAAGGTTTCGCGCTCAACGTTGTGGGGGTGTGTAACCGCCTCGGTTAAATTGAGCACAGGCGCAAAGCAAACGTCGGTACCCTCGAGCAAGGCACACCAGTCGTCCCGGGTTTTTTCGCTAAATAATTCGGCCATGCGCAGCTTCCCGGCGGGCCACTGTGTTTTATCCCACTGATCCGCAAATAGGGGGTCATCAACCAACCCTAAACGCGCCATGAGGTCGGCATAAAACTGAGGCTCGAGGGGGCAAATCGTAATGTATTCGCCATCAGAACAGGCATAGGTGTCGTTCCAGGGTGCACCAAAATCTGCCCACCCCGAACCCGGCTCATCACTGATCTGACCGGTGTTGTGCATCATGCGCAGTAACGACGAGATATAAGCAGAACCGTCGGTAATCGCTGCATCGACCACCTGCCCCTGACCGGTTTTTTGAGCGTGGAACAAACCGCTGAGCAAACCAAAGATCAATATCATGGTCCCTCCGCCAATATCGCCAACCAGTGTGAGTGGCGCCGACGGCACGCGGTCTGTGCTGCCGCCCGGCCACAAGGCACCGCTCAGGGCAATATAGTTAGGATCGTGCCCCGCGGCATGGGCCAAGGGACCACTTTGGCCCCAGCCGGTCATGCGACCAAAGACCAAACGCGGGTTGCGCTCCAGACAAACCTCTGGGCCCAGCCCCAATCTTTCCATAACACCGGGTCGAAACCCCTCGATCAGTAAATCGCTTTCGGCCACCAGCTTCAGCACCAATTCAACACCCGCAGGATTTTTGAGATCGACAGCCACCGAGCGTTTACCGCGGTTATAAAACGTGTGGGCCGCCATCTGCTGACTGGTGGGAGCAGCGTTGGCATTGGGAGAGCGTCGCTCGATTACGGTAACTTCAGCACCCATATCAGCCAGCATCATCCCCGCACAAGGACCGGGGCCAATGCCCGCCAATTCAACAACTTTTACACCCGCAAGTGGTCCCTGGGACATTGATAGCTCCTTTTTTAAAAACTCAGATTGTCAGTGATTTTTAGCCCGAGCCAATCTACGCCGCCAGTAAATCACGACCAATAATCAGCTTCATAATCTCACTGGTGCCGCCGTATATGCGCTGTACACGCGCATCGGCATACGCCCTAGCAATGGGGTACTCGGTCATGTAGCCATAACCACCATGCATCTGGACACAATCGTCCACCACCTTACATTGCAATTCTGTCGCAAGGAGCTTGGCCTTCGAAGCATCGACAGCGCTGAGGGCTTTACTCAAGTGTAATTCAGCGCAGCGATCGACGAAGGTGCGCATTGCTGTTACCTCGGCATCGAGTTGAGCCAGTTGAAACTGAGTGTGCTGAAAGTCGGCAATGCGTTTACCAAAGGCCGAGCGCTCTTTGACATAGGCTACGGTCATCGCCAAGGCCGCTTCGGTTGCCGCCACCGCAGAGGCGGCAATGGTCAAACGCTCTTGGGGCAGCTCCTGCATAAGGTACATAAAACCCATGCCCTCTTCCCCCAACAAATTCTCCTTCGGGACCTTCACGTCATTGAAAAACAACTCCGAGGTATCGGCGGCCTTCTGACCCACTTTGTCTAAATTGCGGCCACGCTCGAAGCCGGGCATACCACGCTCAACCATTAACAGGCTGAAGGCCTTCGCCCCAGCCTCAGGGTCATCATTTGTGCGACAAACCACAATCACAACATCGGCCTGCTGACCGCTACTAATAAAAGTCTTGGCACCATTGAGGACATAATGGTCGCCGCAATCGACGGCGGATGTGCGAATACCTTGCAAGTCTGATCCGGTACCGGGCTCAGTCATCGCAATAGCCGTTACGATTTCCCCAGAAATACATTTGGGCAAAAATTTCTGCTTTTGTGCTTCGTTTCCTACGTTCTCGATGTAAGGCACCACGATATCCGAATGCAAAATGAACCCAACCCCGGCCATGCCCAAATCTGAAAGCTCTTCACCCACAATGACGTTGTAACGGTAATCTGCGCCGGCACCGCCGTAAGATTCAGAAACGGTAGGGCACAGATAGCCCTGAGCGCCCGCCTTTGTCCAAAGGTTGCGATCTATCTCGCCGTCCTTTTCCCATTGATCGTAATGGGGGACCGCTTCTGCTTCCAGAAAACGGCGAAAAGACTCTCGAAATTGCTCGTGCTCAGAATCGAATAATGTTCTTGGAATCATGATGAAGCCCTTGGTCAATCGTTTCTCAATAAATAGCTATTGCGTGAGTCGCTTTAATAGCCGCCCAAATAATGCGTTTTTATACCTGCTGTAATCAGCCCTACTGGTCCTTGCAATAAATCTCCAACGCAAAGGGCTCTGACTAGGCAAACTATCGCTGATCAGAAAAAAGCCACCGTTTCGCCGCTGGGGTCACCATCGGTTGAGCTTGCGTCAAATTGCCGGTAGGTTCTGCCGTCTCAGGCGACTTAACAAACGCTGAATCACTGATGCCGCACCGGGAACCAACCCGGCCAGCCTAGGGTTTCTTGAGCGTAGAAAAACATACGCCAAGTTCAAATTCAACCATCGATTCTGCAAAGACAATGGCAATAAGGTCAAATTTAACCAGGGAGAGCAACGTCATTTTAACCCTTTTTAAACACCGTCGATGCTAATATCCCATCAATACAAACAACGAGGCGAGAACCGTGGTGACAGGTGCAGATGTATTGATTAAAGCGTTGGCAAACGCCGGTGTAGAAGTGTGTTTTGCCAATCCAGGCACCTCGGAAATGCAGCTGGTGGCCGCGATAGATGGCGAACCTCGCATGCGCGCTATTCTGGGTTTATTTGAGGGCGTTGTCACCGGCGCTGCCGATGGCTACGGCAGAATGGCAGATAAGCCTGCTTTAACACTTCTGCACCTGGGCCCTGGGTTTGGCAATGGCTCGGCTAACTTACACAATGCCCGTCGCGCGCAATCGCCGGTGATCAACATGATCGGAGATCATGCAACCTACCACCGTAAATTCGATGCCCCCTTGACCTCCGATATTGAAGGATTTGCCTCACCCGTCTCTGACTGGATAGGACATTCTGAAAGCCCCGAACAACTCGCTGAAGTAGGCATAGCGGCTTTAGAAGCTGCGAATGTGTACCCGGGACAAATCGCCAGTTTTATTGCGCCTGCCGATCACGCCTGGTCTGAAACCGCGGCGGCGCCTCCGCCAGTGACAACATTTTCGGTACCCTCTGTAACCGATGAGGCGATTGCTAAAACCGCCCAAGCATTGCGCCAAGGTGATGTGAGCGCCCTATTTCTAGGAGGGCGAGCCCTGCGAGCTGATGCTTTGTGGCAAGCCGGTAGAATCGCTGCAGCGACGGGTGCACGCCTGATTAGCGAAACATTTTGTGCGCGAATACAGCGAGGCGCGGGCCGTGTTCCTGTTGAGCGATTACCGTACTTTGGCGAACAAGCCGCTGAGTTTCTCCAAGATATTAGTACTCTCGTGGTAGTGGGCTCTAAAGCGCCCGTTTCATTTTTTGCCTATCCCAATAAACCCAGTTATCTCCCTGCCGAAACGGCGGATGTCTCAACCCTTGCCGACGTGCGTCATGATGCGCTCGATGCGCTTACCCGCCTGGCCGACGCGCTTGATGCACCAAAATCTCCGGCAGCACTCCAAACTCAGACCACCCACGCACTAGAAGCCGGCCCAATGAACATGTTGGAGCTGGGTAAAGTCATTGCCAACCACCTCCCCGAGCACGCGATTGTTTCTGATGAGGGCGCTACCAATGGCATGGGCGCCTTTGCGTACACGGGCTACTCAGCGCCCCACGAATGGTTAATGCTCACCGGCGGAGCCATCGGCCAAGGACTTCCACTTGCATTGGGAGCGGCGGTGGCCTGTCCTGATCAGAAGGTTATTGCCTTGCAAGCAGACGGCGGAGCCATGTACACCGTTCAATCGCTGTGGACTATGGTGCGGGAAAATCTGGACGTGACCGTGGTTCTCCTCAACAACAGTTCCTATGCCATTCTTAATATTGAAATGGAACGTGTAGGGGTGACGAATCCCACCGAAAAAGCGCGATCGCTGCTTGACTTAAGTAATCCCACGATCGACTGGGTGAAAATCGCGCAGGGTATGGGAATGGCCGCTCAGCGCGTCGAGACCGTCGCCGATTTTGATCGGGAATTTGCTGACTCGATGCAGCAACAGGGCCCGCGTCTGATCGAGGTAATTTTACCCGGTTATACGTTTTCTAATCCCCAGGGATAGTTACGAGGCACATAGCTTCCGGCTAATGCCACCACTCCAAAAACCCCTGAAACTCAAAGTTTACAAAGGCGTTTGAAAGACTTCAGGGAATGAGGATGGGTACGGCTCCATAACCGATAAAACGCATGCTCTTAAGCATCACCAACACCCAGGGGGGGGTCGGTGGTACTATGGCACCACAACCATATGGATCCTGAGGGCAAACCTTTACGTATTCTCGAGGGTCACTAGAGGGTTTCCATTCATGGGTTCCATGATTTCTAACATCACCTTGCAGGCGCGTGCCAAGCGCAGAGGCCTGAGTGCGGCCCGGTTGTGCTTGGCTACCTTGGTCATCGTTGTTTCAGCGGGTTGCAGTGAGCAAGATGCCGACAGCGATAATGGCGCACAGGGATTCCGGCAACGCAGCAACGTAACCCATGTCGTCACTCAAGCCATTGTCGAGCAGTCACTCATTGAGACGATCCAAGCGGTGGGCACCGCTAGAGCCCTTCACAGTGTTGTTTTGTACCCAGAAGCTGCGGGAATCGTGCGCGCGGTGCACCTCAGTGCCAATACCTGGGTCGATGTTGGCGACACATTACTGGAACTCGACAATCGCGATGAACGGTTAGCCGTTGAATTAGCCGAGGTACAACTGGCCGACGCAGAGCGACTGGTCCGGCGCTACAAACAGGTCAACCTTGAAAATGCCAACCTTGCAGAAAGCCAAATTGATACTGCAATCGCGACAGCCGATACCGCTCGCATCAGCTTGGATCAAGCTCGAGTCGCTCTAGACCGACGGTTCATTCGTGCACCCTTTGCCGGCGTTGTCGGCATCACCGAAATAGATTCGGGCGATCGTATCGATTCCAGCACGCAGGTGACCACCCTAGATGACCGAAGCCAGCTACTGGTGAACTTTGCGGTGCCTGAAGTTTATGTGGGCAAAGTTCTACCGGGCACCTCCGTTGACGTACGACTGTGGGATGGGGCTGACCAACCTCTTTCTGGAGAGGTTATTGCTGTTGATTCGCGGATCGATCCCACATCGAGGGCTTTCACCGCGCGAGCCGTCATCGATAATGCGTCAGATCAGTATCGTCCCGGTATGGCCTTTGAAATTAGCGTTCGTGCAGAACGCGGGGCCTTCAAAGCCGTCCCCGATGTCGCCGTGCAATGGGGAGCCGATGGCGCCTATATTTGGACATCTGTAGATGGCAAGGCCGTGCGACGGGACGTGCAATTGGTAAAACGACTGGCCGGTGAAATACTGATCGAAACTGATATTGCTCTGGGCACCCGAGTCATCACCGAAGGTGTTCAAGCCGTGCGCGCGGGTGCAACACTCAAAGACCTCAATCCCATCAACAACCCTAAAGAGAGTTCCAGAACAGCCGCCGAGCTCCGGCCAGATTCGGATGCCCCGAACAATGGGTGATCGATTGGGCGGCGCTTTTGGCGGTGGCCTTCCAGAACTCGGGGTGAAACGCCCGCTGTTGACCCTGGTGTTAAATCTCCTCATTGCGATCGCGGGTATCGCGGCACTCATGGCGATTGAAGTGCGCGAGTTACCCGATGTCGACAGGCCATTGGTGACCGTCAGAGCACAGCTTCCGGGAGCCTCTCCAGAAACAATGGATGCCGAGGTTACGCGGCTACTCGAGGGCGCTGTAGCCCGGGTTACCGGGGTTCAGGAAATCAATTCCTCCAGCGAAGAAAACAATACGCGTATCTGGGTGCAGTTTCGTCCCGGAACAAGCGTCGATAAAGCGGCGTCAGATGTGCGAGAAGCGGTGAGTCGTATTGAGCGCGATCTCCCCGATGCCATTGAGGCCTTATCCGTTTTCAAAGCCGATCAACAAGGGGACGAAATTGTCCGCATCGCAGTAAAAGCTGACAACCTCAATGAGGAGGATTTAGCGCGGCGCATTGAGCAAGATATCGTGCCGCGCTTTATATCTCTGCCTGGCGTTGCCGATGTCCCGCTATTTGGGGCTAGAGAGCGAATCTTGCGCGTTATTCTCGACCCCCTACGGCTGACCAGTTATGGGCTCACAGTAACCGACGTGGCCAATGTGCTTCGGGGTGCGCCGCTAGACGTGCCAGCGGGCAGCTTTCGAGCCGGCGAACAGCAGCTGTTAGTGCGCGCCGATGCCGCCGTCACCCGAGAACAAGATATTGAGTCTTTGGTGATACGCGACGGCATTCGCGTGGGCGATGTCGCCCGAGTGGCTTTTTCTCCTGCCGATGCCAACAGCATCGTGCGGCTCAACGGGGAACGGGTTGTGGGTATTGGTATTGTCAGGCAGGCCGGCTCAAACACGATCGAAATCTCCAATGGGGTGAGATCTGCCCTTGAGGCGATTAATGCGCGGTCGGAAGATCTGACCCTCTCGATCATTTCAGATAACGCGGTGTTCATTCGCGGTGCCGTGAAAGAGGTGCTGTTTACACTGTGTATTGCGATTTTAGTGGTTATTGGCACCATCAGGCTGTTTTCGGGCTCAATGCGACTCACGTTGATCCCCGCAATCGCAATCCCTATCTCGCTTTTGGGCACCATGGCGGCCTGCTGGCTGCTAGGGTTTTCTATTAACATTCTTACCCTCCTCGCCCTGGTATTGGCCACAGGCCTCATTGTTGACGACGCCATTGTGGTACTCGAGAGCGTGCAGCGGCGACGCGCCGCAGGGGATCCAGCAAGCGTTGCGGCGGTTGTAGGAACCCGCCGCGTTTTCTTCGCCGTTATAGCGACCACTGCGGTGCTCGTCGCCGTTTTTATTCCCATTGCCTTTCTACCAGGCACAGCCGGCCGCTTGTTTCGGGAATTCGGCTTGCTACTGGCCATTGCCGTTGCGGTCTCCTCCTTTGTGGCCCTGAGCCTGGTGCCAGCCGCCATGGCAAAGCTCGCCACGAATAAGCCACAAAAGGGTCGTGCTGATGCCCTAGGCGGCGTGCTGAGTCGATTTTACGATCGCAGCCTGAACCAGGTGCTACGCTGGCCAATCTTTGCACTGTTAGTGTGTATTGCTGCGGCTAGCGCCGCTGGCACCCTATACTGGCAGCTAGATCGCGAACTACTGCCTACCGAAGACCGAGGCACACTCAATATATTTTCAAGGGGGCCCGATGGGGTTGGCTTGGCTTATGTTGAGCGCCAAGGCGATCGTTTGGAAAATATTCTAGTGCCCCTTATCGATAATGGTGAGATTGAAAGTCTCTACACCGTGATTGGCCGATGGGACCCCAACATCGTTTTTATTAATGCCAGGCTGGTACCCTGGCATCAGCGAGAACGCTCCCAGCAGGAGATAGCCGCGGAGCTCAAGCCCCTGTTTGCCGACATTCCAGGCATGACCACGCGAATTTTTAGCGGTAATTCACTCAATATTCGCGGCGCATCCACGGGCGGAATTAGTCTCGCGCTGCTAGGCACCGATTACGACAGCCTGTTTGCAGCAGCCAGAACTTATAGCGATGCTATTCGTGAACAGTTAGACAGTGTCAGCAGGCCGCGAGTAAGTTACGACCCCTCGCAACCCCAACTATCGGTGCAGATAGATCGCGAACGCGCCTCTGACCTAAACGTATCATTGGACGATGTGGCCCAAACCCTACGGGTTATGGTCGATGGCTTCCGAGTGATCGACCTCAATGTTGATGATCAGACCGTGCCTATTGTGCTGGAAGCGGGCGCGGATAAAATCAACGATCCCAGCGACTTGGTTAACTTATATATTCGCACCGCCGGTAACGCGGTCGTCCCCTTGTCTAGCGTGGTGACCCTTACCGAACGCGGCGTGGCGGGTCAGCTAGACCGACGCGTGCAAAGACGGGCCATTGAAATTGATGTCGAAGTTCAACCGGGTGTTGCGCTGCAAGCGGCTATTGATGACCTTATGGCGCTGGCCCAACAGGTGCTGCCAGCAGATATTTCCGTTATTACCCGAGGAGAGGCCGCGGCACTCGATGAGGCAACCCGCGACACTTTAATGAGTTATGGCTTCGCGCTGCTTGTCGTATTTCTAGTACTCATTGCTCAGTTTGAGAGCGTGACATCAGCCGTTGTCATCATGACCATTGTGCCCTTCGGGCTCGCCGCCGCTATTTTTGCACTGTTTATGACGGGTACCTCGCTCAACATTTACTCACAAGTTGGGTTAGTCATGCTAATTGGCTTGATCGCAAAAAACGGCATTTTACTGGTCGAGTTCGCTGACCAGCTGCGCGATGAGGGGCTCTCCGTGCGGGAAGCGATCGCAGAAGCTGCCCACACCCGATTACGGCCTATCTCCATGACACTGGTCTCAACGGTTGTGGGTGCCCTGCCGTTGATTTTAGCGTCGGGGCCTGGCTCTGAGGCTCGCGAAGCCGTGGGTTGGGTGGTTTTTGGCGGACTGGGCTTAGCGGCTATTTTTACTCTGTACCTCACGCCCGTGGTGTACCTAGGCATTGCACGACTCGCAAAGCCTCGGGGAACCGCAAAAAAGCGTCTGGAATCGGAATTGGCGACCTTAGACGGCTAGCGCTCACAGCGGCGCCACACTCATCTCCGGGATGAGACACAGATGCCGCGCAACAATACAACGCTCCTCGACTCATAATCGATGGGTCGTAGGTTCATTTCCTATCCTTTGACATGCCCTTAGGCGACAGCGCTTTGATTCCTGCCGCCAGCATCGCAGGATTTGCGAACGGTACTGATGATTCGTGCCAAATCAGCCGCCAAGTAGCAAAAGGCGACAACGATGACCGATGTGGTTTACACCGCCGCACTCGTTTTAATACTTTGGTGCTTCCACGATTCATGGCTGCTGAGGACTTTCGAGGGCGCTAGGCCTCAAATGAACAACTCACCACAGAAAAAATAATCGGAGAACCCACGATGTCAGATTCCAATATCGAAAAAGTCGCCATGATCGGCGCCGGCACGCTAGGTGGACAGATCGCTTGGCACAGCGCGTATATGGGCAAGCAGGTCACGGTCTACGATATTTCGGCTGAGGGCCTCAAAAAATGTCAGACCGCGCAGGCGGGCTACGCCGCTATTTACTCAACTGACCTTAATGCCAGCGACGACGATATCGAGGCAACGCGCGCGCGGCTGACTTTCACCATGGATCTCGTCGAAGCCGTAAACAATGTCGATCTCGTGATCGAGGCAGTGCCTGAGGTGCCCGACATCAAAATCGATATCTACAAAAAACTTGCTGCCATCATGCCGGAAGAGGCGATCCTCGCAACGAACTCATCCACGTTGCTGCCATCCATGTTCTCTGCTGAAACGGGTCGGCCAGATAGATTTGCTGCACTGCACTTTGCCAACATGATCTGGGCTTTGAACATTGCTGAAATCATGGGTGCGCCAGAGACCTCAGACGATACGCTGACCCGACTGACCGCTTACGCCGTTGAAATCGGTATGGTCCCGATACCGATCTCCAAAGAGCAAAATGGCTATGTGTGTAACAGCTTATTGGTGCCCTTGCTTCAAGCGGCCCAATCCCTCGTTACCAAAGGTGTAGCTGATCACGAAACGGTTGACCGGACGTACATGATTATGAATCGCGGCTGCACCATGGGGCCCTGTGGAATGATGGATATGGTCGGAATGGGCACCCTGCGCGAGATCTTCAACTACTGGGGAACGCAATTGGATGATCAGGATATGCTTACCAATGCTGAATATGTAAAAACACATTTTCTCGACACGGGGCGCACGGGTTTGCTCGCGGGTAGAGGTTATTATGAGTACCCCAACCCCACCTTCCAACAAGCTGATTTTTTGGACATC
>ERZ887849.149-NODE-149-length-74704-cov-8.390829_pt1 | contig 74704 bp, 78 predicted proteins | sample MGYA00521267_ERZ887849 | MGnify/ENA primary metagenome ERZ887849 (study PRJEB32303, sample SAMEA104408601) | aquatic metagenome | biome: Brackish water; feature: Pelagic; material: water | place: Baltic Sea | collected 2014-06-06T16:11:00 | depth 2,863 m ...
AGGGTTGTTTCGATTCAAACAATATAATATAATAATTATGAAAAAAATTTACTTAAGCATCCTTGCTTTGGGTTTTACTTTAGGTGTTTCTGCTCAGCAGGAAAAAATGTTGGTTCAAAAGCACGATAATGGTGATGATGCTTCCATCACAAAGCCTAATAAACCAAGCACAATTAATGATAAAGCGACAGTGATTTGGTCGGATGATTTTTCATCTGCTGCAACTTGGACAATGACGAATACAAGTTTACCAACTCCTGAAAACTGGACTATCCAAACTAGCCCAAGTGCTATTCCAAATGCTGCTCCTTCTTTGTTCCCCTTGAACACTGCAACTGCTTCAAACGGATTTGCATTGATTAATTCAGATGGTCAACCTGGTAATACAGATGGTGATGGTGCTATCATAGCTGAAATTACAAATGCTACTCCTGTGGATTTATCATTATTTCCAAATGTAATTTTGAGATTTCAACACAACTACCGCTGGTGGCACGAGGAAAGAGGTGTACGTCTTTCTCCAGATAATGGAACAACTTGGTTTGAATTCCCTATTACTTCTGAAACAGGAGGTGCTATCGCAAATGGATACCCAAATGATCAGAACACGTTGAATCCAGAAATGGAAGAAATCAATGTTTCTGCTGCTGTCGGTGGTGGTGCTCAAGTTTTAATTCAGTTTTACTACAATGACAACGATTTTTGGGGTTGGTACTGGGCTGTTGATGACGTTGAATTAATCGAACAACCAGCAAATGATATTCAAGTAATGTCTGCTTGGTTCTCTGGTTCTACGAATCAAGGTCGTGAGTATGGAAGAACTCCGGTTACACAGTTGGATGCAGCGTATAACGTTGGTGCTCAAATATTGAACTTCGGTACTACCGATCAAACAAATATCGCAGTTAATGCTGCTTATGCTTCAGCTTTCACAGCGAATGCAACTGGTCCTGCTTTGTTACCACAAGGTGACACTGCTTTTGTTGAATCATTAGAAACGCCTGCTTTACCTGTTGGAATGTACACAGGTACTTACACAGCTACTTCTACGGAAGAGCCAAGTGGTGCAGATTTTGCGAACAATATCTACCCAAGAAACTTTGAAGTTACATCTAACTTGTACTCTTTGGATGGTATTGGAAATCACCCAGCAGCAACTTCAAACTTTGGATTGATCGGTACTGCATCGTTTACAGGTGCACAAGATGGATTAGTTCTTGCAGGTATGTATGATATTAAAAACACGACTGATGTTTCTGGAATGAGAATCATGTTAGGTTCAACGACTATCGCTGGTGGTCAAATCTATGGATCAATTAAAGATACTGCGACATTCTGGATTGATGATATGACTCCATTGTTCAATATCTTTGATCCTGTAACGGTTACCGCAGGAAACTTAGCTGCTGGTTATGTTGACGTATTGTTCCCTGCTGTTGTTTCTTTAACTCCAGGTGCTTACATGTTGGCTGCTGAATTATACAGTAATGGTGGTACAAACACAATTTCTGTTGTTGATGACAAAACAGTTCCTCAGCCAGCTACGGCTTCTGGAATTTATATCCAAGGTGACCAATCATACACAAATGGTGTTGCTATCGGAATTCGTATGTTGGTGAACGATGCTTGGGGAGTTGGTTTAAACGAAGTTGCTCTTAAAGGAATTTCTGTTTACCCGAATCCTTCTGAAGGAATTATCAATGTTGACGTTGCAGATAACGAAGGTGTTACTGTTACAGTTTATGACATGTTAGGAAAAGAAGTAACTTCTAAATTGGCAAACGGAACAACTACAATTGATTTGTCTGCTAACGGTACAGGAATGTACATCGTAAAAGTTGCTAACCAAAATGGTGCAGTTGTAGAAAGAGTTATTATCAAATAATTCAATTATACAGTTACCAATAAATTAATTGGAAGGGGTCGTGAATGCGACCCCTTCTTTTTTGCTTTTAAAATTCCCAATGTGTATTTTTGACCCAAACTCGTTAATACATGAAAGCATACGTTTTTCCCGGACAAGGGGCACAATTCTCAGGAATGGGAAAGGACTTATATGATTCGTCTCCTGTTGCAAAAGAGATGTTCAACAAAGCAAACGAAATCTTAGGATTCGATATTACCAAGATCATGTTCGAAGGAACGGACGAAGAATTGAAACAAACGAAAGTAACGCAACCTGCGATATTTTTGCATTCGACTATTCTTACCGCTTGTTTAGGTGATGACTTTAAACCAGATATGGTGGCTGGTCATTCCTTAGGTGAACTTTCGTCTTTGGTTGCTAATAAAACACTTTCTTTCGAGGACGGATTGCGACTTGTATATCAAAGAGCACTTGCCATGCAGAAAGCGTGTGAAGCAGAACCGTCGACAATGGCTGCTATTTTAGGCTTGGAAGATGATATAGTAGAGAAAATTTGCGCAGAAATTGACGGAGTTGTTGTTCCTGCAAATTACAATTGTCCTGGTCAGTTGGTCATTTCTGGAGCTATTACCGCTGTTGAAAAAGCATGTGAAAAATTAACCGAAGCTGGTGCAAAACGAGCATTGATGTTGCCCGTTGGCGGGGCATTTCATTCTCCTTTAATGGAACCTGCACGAACGGAATTGGCAGCAGTAATCGAAGCAACGACTTTCAATACGCCAACTTGCCCTGTGTATCAAAATGTAACGGCAAGCGCTGTTAGTGATCCAATTGAAATTCAAAAGAATTTGGTGGCACAATTGACCGCTCCCGTAAAATGGACACAAACAATGAACAAAATGATGGCAGATGGATGCTCAGAAGTTGTTGAAATTGGACCCGGCAAAGTGTTGCAAGGATTGTTTAAGAAAGTGGACAGATCATTCCCAACATCAAGCGCTGAGATAGCTTAGGATAGATATTCCTCGAAAACAGAATGTCGAAATGCGCGGATTGAGCTTGTCGAAATCAGCGAATAATCGTCCCCGTTTCTATCCAATTACTCTCATTTAAAGCACGGTCAACGAGCATTATCTCATATTTGATAGTATCGTTATCGGCGGAAAGAAGATTGTAAAAAACCGGTTCGATCGTGTATTCGATTGTTCCTTTGATGGATTTAGGTTTTCCCGTATAAATTGGACGCAGTCGATTTCTGAAAACAATCGGTTGCCCGCTCAAATCTAATCCGGGTTGCCAGCCTTGCCCATCTACTTTTTCATAATATTTGAGAAATAGATTGTAATAATATTGCGAATTTAAATCGAAAGGAGCTTCTAATTGATCGGGTTCTAAACCAATATCTCCTTCACCATCTTGAAAACTAATGGTCAGAACTGCTGTATCTCCAAAAATATCGAAGGACTGAAATTCAATTTCGGATGTAGACGGAAATTCTTCCTTCTTGAAACAGCCAGAAAGTAGGAATAAAATACTAAAAGAAGCAAAAATCAATCGCATAGTCGAAAGTAAGAAATATTGAGGAATTTATACGATTTATTCAGAAACCAACTAATTTTGAACCATGAAAGATTGGAAAGGTATTTTTAGCATCGAAACGGAAGAGGACTTTTCGTTTTGGGCTCTGAAAATCTTTCGGTTTCAATATGAGAATATTCTCGTTTATAAAGAATATTGCGATTTATTAAACCGGTCCAATCCAACGCAAGTTTCTGAAATTCCCTTTTTACCCATTTCCTTTTTTAAATCACATGTGGTAAAACATAAAGATCTTCCTGTTCAAACAGTTTTCAAAAGTAGTGGGACAATGGGAATGGACAGGTCAGTCCATGAAATTCAGTCACTTGAAATGTACGAGGAGTCTTTTCAATTGACCTACACAAATCAACTTGGAAACCCTGAAGAACAGGTGATTTTGGCCTTGCTTCCTAATTATTTGGAACAAGGAGAATCCAGTTTAGTCTATATGGTCGACTATTTAATTTCAAAAAGTAAAAATGCTTTGTCTGGTTTTCTGTTGAACGAAATTGAAGATATAGAAATCAGGTATAAAAAAGCACTTGCTGAGAATAAAAAAGTGGTCATTTTTGGCGTGTCCTACGCTCTGCTCGACTTGGCCGAAAAGAATATCGACTTGGCCAAAGCTACGATAATTGAAACCGGCGGAATGAAAGGCCGAAGAAAAGAACTCACCAAAGAACAATTGCACAATACGCTAAAAAATGGGTTGAATTGTGAGACTGTTTGTTCCGAATATGGAATGACCGAGTTGCTTTCACAAGGTTATTCTAAAGAAAGTCAATTGTTTGAAATGCCCAATTGGATGAGAATTAATCTGCGCGAAACCAACGATCCCTTCTCTCCTTTATCAAAAGCAAAAACGGGAGGCATCGACGTAATTGATTTGGCAAATGTGTACAGTTGTAGTTTCATTTCGACCCAAGATTTGGGAAGGTTGGAAAACGGAAAGTTACGCCTGATGGGACGCTTCGACAATTCTGATATCAGGGGCTGCAATCTACTTGTGCAATAAGTAAAGATTGACCACACCAAAGCAAAAGGATTTCATTACCTTTAATTCTCAATAATTTTATACTGTGCGGCTTCTTCTGATTCTATTCCTAATTTTGCCTTACTGCTCTAATGCTCAGTTTTATAATGGGAGCAATCAAGAATTTGGTAAAAATAGAGTGCAGTATTTCGGATTCGACTGGCGGACCCAAAACTATGAACGCTTCAAGCTTTATTTTTATCGTGGTGAAGGTGACTATGCGGATTATGTAGCACAACAAGTTCAAATAGAATTGCTCGATCTAGAAGAAAGATTAAATTTTCAAATTGAGGAACATATTGAAATTCTTTTGTTCAAGTCACTAACGGAATTGCGACAAAGCAATATTGGACTTTCGAATGAAAACTTCGCCAGCTATGGCGGGAAAAGTCAAATTGTTGGTTCTAAACTACTGATTTATTATGAAGACGATCACAATTCTTTGAATCAACAAATCAGAGAAATCGTTGCTGAAACCGCGATTCGTAATATTTTATACGGAAACCAATGGTCGGATATTTTAATTGGCAACGATCCAAATAAAAACCCTGCTTGGTTTACCCAAGGCTTCGTCCATTTTTTGTCTCGCGAATGGGATGCCGATTTTGAATCGAAATTGAAAGATGGTTTTTTGTCCAATCGCTTTGAGAATTTCTCGTTATTAACTGATGAAGAGGAACCAATCGCTGGTCACGCTTTTTGGAATTACATACAAGAAACGTACGGAAGAAGTCAATTGCTGAGCATACTTTTCGTCACCAGAAATGTCGGACACATCGATCGAACTTTGCAATATCTGTTGGGTTCAAGCACGCAAGAATTACTTCCAGAATTCAATAATTTTTATAAGAAAAGATTTCTTGCCGACATAAAGTACCAAGAAGAGGTTTCGGGAACAGAAATCACACCTCGTTTGAAAAAAAGAGCGAAATTGACAACAGTTGCTGTTAACGATCAGGGTGATAAAATGGTCTACGTCGCCAACCTAGAAGGTCGGTACAAGCTGTATTTGCAAGATTTCACGTCTGACAAAACAAAAAAGATCATTGCCAATGAACCACGTTTACTAAGGATTCAAGACGAGTCTTTTCCTGTGGCAACCTTTCATCCTTCGGGTGACTATTTCGTGTATTTTATCGAAAGAAAAGGTTTGCTGATGTTCAATCTATATGACATTGGAGAGAGCACCACCTTGACCAAAGAAGTGCCAAGTTTGGAGAAAATACTTTCTTGTGATTACTCTTCCGATGGAAAAAGCATAGTGCTTTCAGGTGTGAAAAATGGTCAAACGGATCTCTACGTGTATAAAATTTCTGGCAATTCTGTCGATCAATTAACGGATGACCTTTGGGACGATTTGAACCCGACTTGGACCAATGACAGCACAGGAATTTTATTTTCGAGCAATCGTCCAGACAATTTTTCTCCAAAAAAAAATGTCATTGTTCCCTATGAAAGCTCATATGATCTTTTCCTTTTTCCGATTAAAGATAAAGACAAAAAGAGATTGACCTATGAGCGAATTACCTTGACAGCTGACGTGAACGAGCAACAAGCGCGAGAATTACCGAATGGTAATATCAGCTATCTGAGCGATAAAAACGGGCTCTGGAATCGTTGGGAATTAAAGAAAGACAGTGTAATCTCTTTTATCGACACCATAATTCATTATCGCCCAGAGAATAAAACGTTTGCGATAAGTAATTTAACAACGGGAATTTTACAGCAAAATGTCATCGGTAAAACGGACGAGGTGGTCACGCTTATTTTTCAAAACAACAGGTATCAGATCTTCAGAAGTCCACTTGAACACGCTCCAAAAGAATCGAATGTAGTTTACTTTAAGGACCGAGCTGCACGAAAATTTGGTCCAATGACCAATTACGTTATTCAAGACACGGTTCAATCGACTGATTCTCTTAACAAAGATTCTATTGAAAAACCGATTGAAATTTCGGATGACGAAAAATATACGAAACAGAAAATCACTTTGTTCGAAGACCCATCGCAAATCAATAAGAATAAAAATAATGAAAAGGTGACTTTTGAAAGTGCCAGTCAAGGCAGATACAAAATCAACTTCGCCAAAGACTTCATTAGTGCAAAAATTGATAATGCATTTTTGAACCAGTCGTACCAAACTTATTCGGGTCCTGGTAGTGTGTATCTAAACCCATCCGTAAGTGGAATGCTGCGCATAAGCTTTAGCGATGTCATGGAAGATGTAGTGATTTCTGGAGGTTTGCGCATTCCAACTTCCCGAAACAACAGTGAATTTTATACTGGAATTAATTTTAGAAAAAACCGATTAGACAAGCAATTGTTTTACTACCGTCGAAGCTACGAAGACCAATTTGAGCAAGGTCTGGACAAAAACATTACGCATGAAATCCAGTTGAACCTGGTCTATCCGTTTTCGGAAGTTTTTTCCTTAAGAGGAACCATTTTGTCTCGAACGGATATTATTCATCCTTTAGCCCTGAGCGAAGTATCTTTACAAAGAGATATACGTTACAATTATCAAGGTGGACTGAAGACCTCATTGGTTTTCGATAATGCAAAACAATGGTCGGAAAACGCTTGGACAGGAACGCGCATGAAAGTTTTTGCGGAATATCTTCAAAGTACAAGTGCCAAAGTTTTCGGTATGGTCAACTTAGGTTTTGATGCGCGACATTCAATTTCGCTTCGAAAAGAACTAATTTGGGTCAACCGAATTGCAGCCGGAACGTCGATAGGCGGAAAACGTTTGCTCTATTACATGGGCGGTGTTGACAATTGGATGTTACGACCAGCAAATAATTTTAATCTCGATACACCTGTCGATCCAAAAGGAAACTTCGCCTACCAAACACTTGCGACACCCATGAGAGGTTTCGTTCAAAATCAGCGAAATGGAAATTCTTTTGCCGTTATTAATTCTGAGCTTAGAGTCCCACTTTTTGTTCTGTTTACAAAAGGGGCGATTAAAAACGAACCGCTTCGAAGTTTTCAGTTAATAGGATTCTTCGATGTTGGAACCGCTTGGAACGGTCGCAGCCCATTTTCGGATGAAAATGTTTTCAACGAATTAGTTATCAATAATAAACCAGCTGTGATAAAAATAGAAAATTCGCGTGAACCCATAATTGCCGCTCTTGGTTCAGGTGTTAGAACTAAAATTTTTGATTACTTTGTGCGTGCAGATGTTGGTTGGGGCATCGAAAACCTTCGTTTAAATAAGAAACCCAATTTATTTTTGTCTTTAACACACGATATTTAAAATGAGCGTTCAAACCATTTTATTTCTAGTCCTAATTGGTATTTCCTCCGGAATTCTCAGTGGATTCGTTGGTGTAGGAGGTGGAATAATTATTGTTCCAGCTTTGGTTTTTTTATTAGGAATGACGCAGCACCAAGCGCAAGGTACAAGTCTCTTCATTCTTTTATTGCCTGTTGGGATATTGGCTGTAATGAATTACATGAAAGCTGGACATATCAATTGGGGATATGGCATTGTAGTATCGCTCACATTTGTCGTAGGCGGATACATCGGGAGTAAATTATCCCTTAAACTATCGCCGCATGCAGTAAAGTTTGTTTTTGGAATCATCATGTTGCTCATATCTGTAAAATTGATTGTTTCTGGCTATAACGGTATTCAAAATGAACGATAAGATAATAGAACGCATCAAGCAATTATCTGAGGAATTTTTCGATGAAATAAGAGAAATTCGCGAACATTTTCACCAATATCCTGAGCTTTCATTTGTCGAATTTGAAACCATGAAGTTTGTTTCTCAAAAATTAACCGAATGGAATATCCCACATGAGACGGAGATTGCGGGAACAGGAATACTCGGTTTTATTCAAGGAAATCATTTGAAGGAAATAGAACATGTCGTGCTTCGGGCTGATTTGGATGCACTACCGATTTTAGAACAAAACGAAAAGGCGTATACCTCAAAAAACTCGGGCGTCATGCACGCTTGTGGGCACGATGTGCATTCTTCGATCTTGTTGGGTGCAGCGAAAATTTTAAAAGAATTGGAAAATGAATTAGACTACCCTGTTCAATTATTGTTTCAACCCGGCGAAGAAAAAGCACCTGGTGGAGCATCTTTGATGATCGCGGCAGGTGCACTTAAAAAACGACCTGTAAAATCTATTTTTGGCTTGCACGTATTTCCGGAAATGGAGGTTGGTATAGTAGGCTTCCGAGAAGGTTTGTATATGGCATCTTGCGACGAATTACATTTCACGGTGAAAGGGAAAGGTGGACATGCCGCGCTTCCAGAAAATTGTATTGATCCCATTCAAGCTGGTGCAAAATTGGTCAGTGGACTGAAAAAATATATTGAAGAGCGTAAAAAAGCAGGCGTTCCCTTCATTTTGAGTATAGGTCATTTCGAAGCAATTGGAGCAACGAATATTATTCCTGATTCCGCAGAAATTAAAGGTACTTTCCGCACGATGGACGAAGAATGGAGAGCCAAAGCATTGAATTGGATTCAAGAATATTCAAATAAAATTCAAGCCGAAACAGGTGCAATTATCGACCTCAATATTGTAAAAGGGTATCCGTTTTTAGTGAATGATGAAGGAACCACGAAAGAACAATCGACCAAGGCGAAGCAAATTTTGGGCGACCAAAACGTTAAAGAATTAGAATTACGCATGACAGCGGAAGATTTTTCGTTTTATTCGCACAAGGTGCCAGCGTGCTTTTTTAGATTAGGTGTCAGAAATGAAGCGAAAGGAATTATCTTTGGCGTGCATCATCCTAAGTTTGATATTGATCCCAACGCTTTGAAAATTGGCATGCAAATGATGGCCGTAACGGCTTTTAAATTATGAGAAAATTAAGTTTGATTTTTATCCTTCTGATTGCTGCCTTCGCTTTTAGTGAAGAAAAAGAATTACCCAAACCAGAAGTGTTTCAAATTCGGGAAATTGGTGAATTGTCGACAACAGAATATACTTTTTCGAAAGTATTACGCGTCGATGACAAAGTAGAATGGTGGAAATTTTGGGATAGAAAAATATTAATTTCTTGCAAGGCAAAAGGGAAGGCCGGAATTGATTTAAAAGCGATTCCTGAGAAAGATATTTGGGTAAAAGGCGATGCGCAAATTGGCTTCGATTTAACCGATAACAATTATCGTATCGATCAGAACAAAGTAAAAAAGAAGTTTGAACGGGACGTCGTTGCTGCAAAATTGACGGATAAATGCGAAGAAGGGATGTTGAACGTATTGAAAAAGATCATGCCGGACGATCGAACAATCTTAGTCTATTTTGAATAAGTTCCTGCTTTTTACTGTTCTTCTGTTGTTCGTTTTTTCTTGTGACAAGGAGAAACAAAGCCGAAAAAATTTGGACGGTGTTTGGGAAATCACCTCCTATGAGGAAATTATTTATGATGGGACTACCGAAAAATTCGATCTTGATTCTGGCATGGCTATCTTTACAATTGATAAAAAAAGCAAGTTGGGAACTGTAGAAATACAATGGAATGCAGACAATGCGATGGATACTTCAATTTTTAATTTTATCGGAGATTTTGAACAAATTTCTTTACGGGATTTACAATTTCGAGCACCCAATCAAATTTATGATTGCGGCATAAATCGCCAATTAAAAAAAGACATGATTCTTGAAATGGTCGTAAATCCAAACAGGAAAAGTGTGCTGGTGTTGAAGGCGAAGTAAGTTTTAATTCGCGTATTCATTCATGAACTTAATCCGAACCAAACGTAACTCTTCTTCCGAATAATCGCCGTCAAATTCTTTGTAAGCGTCCATTAATTCGTCCGTTTCGGCTTCAATGAAATAATCAAAAATCTCTTCTTGGTTGTCGGCATCTAGTATGTCATCGATGTAATAATTGATGTTGACGCGTGTTCCGGAAGCAACAATCGCTTCTATTTCATCTATAACTTCAGCCAGTGATTTCCCTTGGGACTGTCCGATATCTTCTAATGGTAACTTGCGATCAATGTTTTGAATCAACTGAACTTTCAATCCTGATTTATTCACCAAGGATTTCACCACCAAATCATTCGGACGGCTAATTTCATTGGTTTCAACGTACCCCGCAATCATATGAACGAACGGCTTACCGTATCGTTTTGCTTTTCCTTGACCTACTCCTTGAATATTGGTCAATTCATCCAGTGTAATTGGATATTGAAAACACATGTCCTTCAAAGATGGCTCTTGAAATAAAACAAACGGCGGCACATTACTCGATTTTGCAGTGCTTTTACGCAAGTCAAGCAGCATTTGATAAAGTGTTTCGTCAAATGCACCTCCCTTTCCGCTTAAGATAAAATCGTCATCCGCTTCCAATAAGTATTCGTTCTCTTTTATAAGGGTAAAAGAAGTTGGCTTGGCTAAAAATGCCTGACCTTTCTTCGTTATCTTGAGAATTCCATAACTTTCAATATCTTTTGAAATAAGTCCAGAAACTACGGCCTGACGGCAGCAAGCATTCCAGAAATTTTCATCCCATTTTTTTCCTTTGCCAAAGCTATCCATCAAATTGTGCTTGTAGCTCTTGATGTCTGAAGTAACATTGCCGGAAAGAAAAGCACAAACGTGTTTCGCTTTTTGTTGTTCTTCCAGTTCCAGAATGGTTTTCAATAAAAGTGTAATCTGCTCTTTTCCTTCGATTTTATCTTTCGGGTGCTTGCAATTGTCGCAACCTTTATCGCATTTCTTTTCGTCAAATACTTCTCCAAAATAATGAAGGATGAATTTGCGTCGACAAACCGATGTTTCGGCATAAGAAACAATTTCATGCAACAATTGACGTCCAATTTCCAATTCGGCGACGGGTTTTCCTTGGAGGAATTTCTCCAATTTCTCAATGTCCTTGTAGCTGTAAAACGACAAACATTCACCTTCACCGCCATCGCGACCAGCACGACCCGTTTCCTGGTAATAACTTTCTATCGATTTTGGAATATCGTGGTGAATTACGAAGCGAACATCTGGTTTGTCAATTCCCATCCCGAAGGCAATAGTTGCGACAATTACATCCACATCTTCCATCAAAAACATGTCTTGATGTTTTACACGTGTATTGGCATCTAATCCTGCGTGATAAGGCAAGGCTAAAATTCCATTCACCTGTAATAGTTCAGCAATTTCATCCACCTTCTTTCGACTCAAGCAATAGATGATACCACTTTTGCCGGCCATTTTACGGATATACCGAATGATTTCTTTTTGAACGTCTCGCTTCGGTCGTATTTCGTAATATAAATTGTCTCTGTTGAACGATGATTTAAAAACCGTAGCGTCCAGCATATTTAGATTCTTTTGAATATCATGCTGAACCTTTGGCGTCGCCGTTGCAGTTAAAGCTATTATTGGAACATTGGAAATTTTCTCAAAAATCTCTCTTAATCTTCTGTATTCTGGTCTGAAATCGTGCCCCCACTCACTAATACAATGCGCTTCGTCAATAGCGAAAAAAGAAACGTTTACAGATGTTAAAAAGTCAATGTTTTCTTGTTTAGTCAACGATTCGGGTGCAACGAACAACATTTTTGTCACGCCGTCAACGATATCTTGTTTCACCCGAGTGATCTCCGTTTTCGTCAAAGAGGAGTTTAAAACGTGCGCAATTCCTTCTTCTTCACTGACCCCACGAATGGCATCCACCTGATTTTTCATCAAGGCAATTAATGGCGAAACAATGATAGCAGTTCCTTCCGATAATAGCGCGGGTAATTGGTAGCAGAGCGACTTTCCGCCGCCCGTAGGCATGATAACAAATGTATTCTTCTTCTCCAATAGATTCTGAATAATCTCTTCTTGACTACCCTTGAACCCGTCGAAACCAAAGAATTTTCTTAACGCTCCTTTGAGCGTATCGTTTGCCGTTAAATTAACCATTTAGTATAGGCTCTTTGTTTTGAGCACTCACGAATATACGCAATTAAAACATTTAACAAAAGATAAAAACCATAAATTTCAAAGTCAGTTTTAACCATTTTCATGTGCAAATTCAGTTCTTGATTCTCGATGTTTCTTCGAAGGGTTTACTTACTTTTGAGGAAGTTTATGAGCGTGGACAAAGAAATGTCATTTTTGGATCATCTGGAAGAGCTTCGGTGGAGATTGGTAAAGTCGGCTATCGCGATAATTTTGTTTGCCGCAGTTTTGTGGACCTTTCAAGAATGGATAATGGAAAATGTCTTTTTATCGCTGAGAAGCAAAGATTTCATTACCTACCAAAAAATGTGCGAATGGTTCGGTGTTTGTGCGGGTGATGTCCCAATACAAATGCAAAGCCAAACTATGTCAGGGCAGTTTTCCTATTCCTTGGTCATGAGTTTAATGGGTGGATTCGTGGGAGCATTTCCCTTTGTTTTTTTTCAAATATGGCGCTTTATAAAACCCGGACTGAAACAAAATGAGGTCAGTATTTCGAAAGGGATTATCTTTTATGTGAGCGTGCTTTTCTATTTAGGGATACTTTTTGGGTATTTCGTGCTTGCTCCTTTGTGTGTTCAGTTTTTCGGAACATATAAAATCAGTGAAGAAATCAACAATATTTTTACAGTAAATTCTTACCTATCGACCATCCTTTCCACTGTATTTTATTCAGGATTGTTGTTTTTATTACCTGTTGTAAGCTATTTGCTAACCAAACTTGGTATAATAAATGCCGCATTTTTACGCAAGTATAGAAAGCATGCGATTGTCGCTGTTTTAATTCTTTCTGCCGTAATTACACCACCTGATTTGATTTCCCAAGTTATTGTTGCCATTCCGATTGCTCTTCTATACGAGGTAGGGATCTTAGTGTCTTCGAGAGCGGAGAAAAAACGAAATGCCGAAAACGCTGCATGAATCAACTAATCAAATATTCATCGTTATTTCTAATCCTATTTATTGGGCAATTTGTATTCGGACAAAAAACTATAGTAAAAGGTATAGTAACGGATAAAAGCAACGGGGAACCAATGCCATTTGTTAAGGTATACTTTCTAGATACAAAATCAGGAACGTACACTGACACCTTAGGGAATTATTCCCTAGAAACTTACTACGCAAGTGACTCGCTTGTTTTCTCTTTTTCGGGTTACACAAAAGTTGTAAAGTCGGCAAAAATGGATGCGGAACAAACAATTGATGTTCAAATGACATTTATTGTGACTGAATTGGGTGAAGTGACCATTCGTCCACCAGATGAACCAGCCAGTGCACGACTGCATAAAAAACTGGTTGCCAACAAAGACATCAACAACAAGGAGAAGCTGGATGCGTACGAATATGAATTGTACAATAAATTACAATTTGATGTGAATAATTTAAATGGCGAATTCAAAGAAGGTCGAGGATTAAAAAAACTCGATTTTGTATTAGATTATATGGATTCAGTAGATGTGGATAAACCGTATTTACCGGTTCTTTTAACGGAGTCTATTTCTGATTTTTATTTCAAGAATCGTCCAAAAAAGAAGGTGGAAGTAATGCAGGCATATCAAGTTTCGGGTTCTGAACAGCTCGATTTTAATCAGTTTTTAGGCGATATGTATTTGGATGTGAATGTGTACGACAATTACATTCCAATATTTGGAAAAGCCTTCGTTTCGCCGGCAGCAGACTTCGCTCGTGGATTTTATAAATTTTATTTAGTTGATTCTGCTTTCATCGATAATCAGTGGTGTTATAATCTCACTTTTACGCCCAAAAGAACGGGTGAATTAACTTTCGAAGGAGAGTTTTGGATACACGACACAACCTACGCCATCAAGCAATTCAAAGCCAATATTGCCAAAGATGCCAACATCAACTTTATTCTCGATATGTATTTCGAGCACAATTTTGATATGGTTGCTCCTGAAGTTTGGATGCTAACAGAAGAGCGCATGATTGCTGATATCAACTTGGCGCAAGGTTCGAAAATTTATGGATTCTACGGGAGAAAATATTCGTCGAGAAAGAACTTCACGATAAACGAAAAACGACCGGATGAGTTTTACAAAACGGACGAAAAGGTACAGACGGTTTTAGGCGCAGATTCGAGGAGTGAAGCATATTGGAAGGAAAAGAGGCATAAACCGTTATCGCTGCAAGAAGAACGGATTAATGAGATGGTAGACTCTTTGGAGAGTAATGCCTATTTCAAATTGTTAAAAAACTTGATGTACATGGCGACAACTGGTTACTACGTTTTTGGAAAAGTAGAAGTTGGAAGCATCTTCAATGCCTTTAGTACAAATCCTATCGAGAAATACCGATTTGCCCTTTCCCTGAGAACATCAAATAATTTTTCGAAACGAATTGAATTAGGTTGTCGATTGGCATATGGTTTGGCGGATGAACGTTTTAAATATTTGTTCACATTGCGCGCCAATCTGAGCGAAAAAAAGAGGACGTTCTTATCGGCCTATTACAATTACGATATTGAACAATTGGGACAATCGGCTACAGCGGCAACCGTTGGAAGTACGTTTGGAACAATTTTCAGAACAGGGGCCTTGGATAAGTTGACTTTTATTAATCGAGTCGGCGGCTATATCGAACGCGATATCAAGAAGGATTTAATTTTAAAAAGTGGTTTCGAATGGCGTAGTTTTGAAGCTTTAGGTCGTGCCAATTATGTTCGGCTAAACAATACAGGCAATCTCGGGGATACCTTGAATACCTTGAGTGCTTCCGAAGTCAACGTGAGTATTCGTTGGGCCAAGGATGAAGAGTTTATTTCTGGTGTTTACGATAGAGTGAGCTTACGTTCAAAATACCCAATTTTAAAGCTGGAAGGTACTTTCGGAATTAAAGGAATGTTTGGTAGCGATTACCAATACCAGCGTTTGGATTTCTATGTGGATCACACTCGTCAAACGGGTATTTTTGGGAGAATTCGATATGGTGGAAACGTTGGAAAAGTATTTGGGGATGCCGCTTATCCATTCTTGAAAATTCACGAAGGAAGTCAATCCTATTGGTTGTTGACTTCTACTTTTAATAAACTAAATTTCTATGAGTTCATTTCTGATCAATATGCAACTGTTTACGTTGAACAACATTGGGATGGTTTTTTCTTGAACCGTGTTCCTTTGCTGAAAAAATTGAAATGGAGAATGGTAACGGGAGGACGAGCGACAATTGGTTCAATGAGCATCAATCAAGGAGGAGATATCGCAATTCCTACTTTTGTGAAACCTTTCAACAACATTCCATACGCCGAAGCGAGTGCGGGCATTGAAAACATCTTCAAATTCGGACGAATTGATTTGGTGTGGCGATTGACGCATCTTACCCCAGATATTAACCCTATCGGTCTTCGTGGAAGGTTGTCCTTTAATTTCTAACTTTACAACGTGAAATTACATACAGATATCATCCAAAAGTCCTATCGTGGTCGTCACGTAGTGAAAGGTATTTCCGTAGAAGTGAATGAGGGAGAAATCGTAGGTTTACTAGGTCCAAATGGTGCTGGTAAAACGACCTCTTTTTACATGATTGTGGGTTTGGTAAGTCCTGACGAAGGAAATGTTTACCTAGACGATACGAATATTACAAATTATCCGATGTTCAAACGTTCCCAAATGGGAATTGGATATTTGCCACAAGAGGTTTCAGTTTTCCGTAAATTAAGTGTGGAAGACAACATCATGGCGATTCTAGAAATGACGAAGATGTCAAAAACGGAACGTGAGGAAAGATTGGAAGAATTGATTTCAGAGTTTAGCTTGAATCATGTTCGAAAAACACTTGGAAATCGTTTGTCTGGTGGTGAAAAAAGGAGAACAGAAATTGCTCGAGCCTTGGCGACAAATCCAAAGTTCTTGCTTTTGGATGAACCGTTTGCCGGAGTCGATCCAATCGCGGTTGAAGATATTCAGAGTATCATTTCCCAATTGAAAAAGAAAAATATTGGTATTCTGATTACCGATCATAATGTACAAGAAACTTTGACGATAACAGATAGAGCCTACTTGCTTTTTGAGGGAAGTATCCTGAAATCAGGCACTGCTGAAGAGCTGGCAGCTGACGAACAAGTTCGTAAAGTATACCTTGGTCAAAACTTTGTGTTGCGCAAGAAATGATTGAATTTTCGAAAAAATAAACTACATATGAATAGATTAATACCTCGTTATTACAAATAAAATTCTCTTTTTTATCGGATTTGTTATCCTTGGCTTCGGCTTTTCTTCTTGTGAAAAAGGTTGTGATTCCCCAGATAATTTAAATGCTGGAGACATTATTCTAGATGTAATTGTATATGGTGGAAATATTGATGGCATTGCTTCAGTTCATCAGGCCAATACTCCACAATTTGATTTAAAAGTCAGTTTTGACAATGGTTATAACTATTCACCTATCGATTGGGATGAATATGCAGTTTTAAGTTTCCTTATTACCGCTGGTTGCAATACACATTTTTCAAGAGAAGTTGAAATTCGTCCATCCTCGCAAAGCGTGATATATAAAGATAGAAGTGGAATCGTGTCCAGATTGTGAGAGCGAAGATAGATCCGATAATTGGATGTTGGTGAAAGTATTTACGTCGTTTTATAAAGTCAACTGCGAAAAAAGGTGCTATAAAAAAAGGTCGCTTCTCAATGAACGACCTCAATAGTTATATAGTAAAGGGATTATTTCGCCCCTAAATCTACATTTTCAACACTTCCGTACGCATCACAATGTCCACCTTGTGAACCGCCACATGCCATCAGTCCTGCTGTTAATACTATTGCCATTGCTGTTAAAATCACTACTCTTTTCATCATTCTTTGGTTTAATCGGTTAATCAATCTACAAGGTAAAGTTACTTTATTTAACGCATTATCCATATTTTTATTATCAACAATAGAATTTACCCAATATTCTCTATCAACATACGTTCAAAAGCGGAATGAAGTTTTCTACAGTAACTATTATTTTTTTGTTAATGCTTTTTCGTCCGTTTTATACAAAAGCGCAAAAACCATTCCATATCTCCTTTACGACAGAAGATTATAAAAGTTTCATAAAAAAACCGAAAGTCGAATTCAAGGATAGTTTAGAGCTTTTAACTTATTTAAAGGTTTTTAGAGCTAAAGCTTTGTCAGAAGGATATTTAACAGCTTCTGTCGATGCAATTGATTTTCAAAAAAAAAACTGTCAAGTTAATTTTCATTTGGGTGAAAAATTCAATTCAATTCGACTGATTTTAACCCTTGAAACAACAGAATTTCTAAAAAAAGAAGGTCAATTCAAAGAGAAATTTCTAACAAATCAGTCATTTAGAGCAAAAGAAATTGGGGTATATATGACCCAAATTCATCAGAGTATGCTCAATTCTGGTTATCCTTTTTCAAAAGTTTCGCTCACGGATGTTGTTGTGGATACTAAAGGATCCTCAGCGAATCTGGCCATTGAAAAAAATCAACGATTAAAATGGAAAGAGATTCATGTGAAAGGTGATACCGCTGTTTCTATCAATTATATTTCTAGTTTGTTGCAAATAAAAGTAGGGGATTGGTACAATGAAAGTGTATTGGGAACAATCGCACAGAAAATTGAACAGGTTCCTTTCTTAACGGAGATCAAATCCAGTGAATACCTTTTCACCAGCGATGGAGTTGAGCTTTTTCTTTATTTAAAAAGTCGACCGATGAGTTCCGCCAATGGTTTTGTAGGTCTTCAACCTGATCTTGTACAAGGCGGTTATTTTTTAACAGGTGAACTTGCACTGAAGTTATTGAATACATTAAAAACAGGCGAGCTAATCGATTTGAAATGGCAGAACTTACAGACGCAAACGCAACAACTAAAAGTTCAAACAAATTTCCCTTTTTTATTCAAATCGCCTTTTGGATTAGATGGTAAATTCAACCTCTATAAACGCGACAGTACTTTTCTAGACCTGAAAGGTAGAGGCGCACTTCAATACTATATGAAAGGCGGAAATTTTATCAGTTTTTATTATGAAAGAATTGCTTCATCGTTGTTGAGCGGTTCGGCAAACAATACTAGCTTCACCGGTTTAGCGAATATCAAATCAAACAACTACGGAGTTGCACTCATCAAACGAAAAGTAGATTATTTACCAAATCCTCGAACTGGTTATTCCATTGATGTTTCTAGTTCAGTTGGTCAACGGCAAAGTCAAAAAAAAGATACCAGTTTAGTGGAAAGGTCACTTGTTTTCAAAGGTGAAAGTGATATCGAATATTTTTTACCTGTAGCCAAAAGACACGTTTTCCGTTTAGCAAATCACACGTCATTTTTATCTACACCTAACATTTTTCAAAATGAATTGTATCGCTTTGGCGGCTTGACAACACAACGGGGTTTCAATGAACAAGAAATTTTCGCATCTACTTACACCACGTTTAGTTTGGAGTATCGATTCTTATTTGATAAAAATTCTCGGGCCTTTTTGTTTTATGATCATAGCTTTTATGAAAGAAATAGCGAAGGATATCAAAATGATTATCCATTCGGTTTCGGAGCAGGTTTTTCCTTCGGGACACAAATAGGAATATTTTCCATTCAATATGCACTCGGCAGTCAGCAAAATAACCCGATATTGTTTAAAAATGGTAAAATCCATTTCGGATATATTGCCTATTTTTAGATGAATAATGTGGGTGTAAAAGGCCGCGAATTGCACAAATTTCCGCTAATTTAATTTTATCGTATTCTTAAAAAACGATTCAAACAGACACATAACAGTCACGGAACATTCGTGGCAAGAAAAAAACCAAGCATTAACACAACATACGTGGCAAGAATTCAATCCATACAAACAATACCAGGCACCACATTTCATGTGAAAACGATCTTTTGGGGGAGTTTTTTTGTGATGATGTTATTTTCGTGTGGCGCACCTAAGCAAACAGGATATGGGCATTTGTCAAAAGTGAAAGAACAAAAGCTGAAGGAAACCAGTAATTTAGCTCTCGACAATGTTTTCTTCCGAATGTCTGATACCTTATGCAAGTTGTATTATAAGGTTGATCCAAAATATTTACTTCGGAAAAACGATTCGCTTGGAAATTTATCAACGCATTTTCGAGTACAAGTAGAAATTAAAAACAAATCGAAATTTAATTTTGAAATTGAGAAAGAGTATCAACGACTTGATTCTATTTCAGTTTTGGACAGCATCACCTTTTCTGCGCCTTATTTATTGAACTTGAATTATGAAATTGGTTTGGCTGATTTAAATAAACATACCATTCAAAGTCAAAAATCTACTTGGTTTCGATTTATGACTTTAATTCCCGAAGATATTTTACTCATTGAAAAAGAGAGTAGATTGCCACTTATCGAAAATTTCATTTATCGAGAGCAGATTGACCTAATTTCCAATTTGGAGACAAATGAATTTGTGGTATCGTATAGTTCGGAAAATCAATTGCCAAGCACCTCTATGTATGATTTGAAAAGGATTGAAAATTTGGATAACGATTCATTAAAGAAGCAAACATCGGCGCTAGAAGACATAGTTGAACTTATCAATACCTGCGAAGTAGAAACGCATTTTACTATTTGGTCGAAAGAAAACATTGGTGAGGCGCTTGTACCATACGGTGTAACAAAACTTCAGCATGCCGATCGTCAAACAATCGAACCGCTGATCTACTTGCTGCGTGATGAGTCAATTACCATAAATTCATGGGTCAAGTTTTGGTCTGAAGCGTCAGCTAATGATTTGTTGAAAGCCGAAAAACTCATACAAGAATTCAACCGTCGTGTGGAATATGCCAATGTTCATTTTAGCACCCATAAACTAGGCTGGAAAACGGATAGAGGAATGATGTATATTTTATTTGGCCCGCCAGACAGAATAATCAAAGAACTCACAACGGAAGTTTGGTCGTATGGTTTTACCAACTCTGTACAGCGCGAATTTGTTTTTCAACGCGATTGGATGTTGAACACAATTGATTTTATCCTAGATCGAAATTTAGGCTTTTACGAAATAGAATTGAGCGCAATTCAGCGATGGAAAAATGGATGGGTTCGCTACGGCTGGGATGGTAATTAATGATTGTTTTTCATCGAATCTTTGATTTCTTTCATGAAATCTGAAGCGTAAACAAAGTCGATGATTTCTTGATTATCGGTACGGATGATAGAGTTTTTATCGCCTTGCCACCAGTTTTTACCCTCATGAATAAACATGATGTTATCGCCGATCTCTATTACGGAGTTCATATCGTGCGAAATAACAACCGTCGTAATATTCGATTCGTAGGTGATTTCGCGGATTAAGTTGTCAATTACAATAGAAGTCTGCGGATCTAATCCCGAATTCGGCTCATCGCAAAATAAATATTTTGGATTCATCGCAATTGCTCGAGCTATGGCCACACGCTTCTTCATTCCTCCAGATAATTCGGCTGGCAATAAATTGTTTTTTCCTTCGAGGTTTACGCGTTCCAAACAGAAGTTAACTCGATTGAGCATTTCCTTTTTGCTCTGTTCAGTAAACATGGTCAAGGGGAACATTATATTTTGTTCCACATTCATTGAATCGAAGAGCGCGGAAGCTTGAAAAAGCATACCTATATCCTTTCTCAAATCTTTTCGTTCAACTCGATCCATTTTGGTGAAGTTGCTGCCATCAAAAAGCACCGATCCATTATCCGGTTCATGCAGTCCGACTATGCATTTCGTCAAAACGGATTTCCCTTGTCCAGATTGACCAATGATCATGTTCACCTTGCCTGTTTCAAACGTAGCATTGATGTCAAACAAAATTTGACGATCACCAAATGACTTATCCAAATTATTGATTTCTATCATTACAAAAGAAGCATTTGAGTAAGAAAAAAGTTGCAGATCAAAATAACGATACTACTCGTAACAATGGCTTGAGTCGATGATTTACCAACGTCTAAAGCGCCACCCTTTGTGTAATAACCGTAATATGATGAGACCGAAACGATTGCAAAGGCAAAAACAACGCATTTCACAAGGGCATACACGACATTTCCTATTTCAAAAAAGGACCGAATACCCAAGACATATGTTTCTGTTGAAGCTAGACCAGACATGGTTAAGGACAACCAACCCCCAATTAAACTTAGTCCAATCGAAAAAATTATCAAAACTGGGAAGAAAACTACGGCACCAACAATTTTCGGTAAAACGAGGAAGGATAAGGAATTTACACCCATTATTTCCAATGCATCGATTTGCTCTGTAACACGCATGGTGCCAATTTCGGAGGCAATGTTAGACCCAATTTTTCCCGCGAGTATTAAAGAGATGATTGTAGGAGAAAATTCCAATATTGTACTTGAACGAGTAATGTAACCTATGGTGTATTCCGGTAAAAAAGGAGAATCCATGTTGGAGGCTGTCTGAAGTGCAATTACCCCACCCATAAACATCGACAACAAAGAGACAATTGGGATGGAATTGATACCGATATTTTGAATTTCGTCAAATGTTCGTATCCGGAATATTTTTGCTTTTTCGGGTTTCGAAAAAATAATCCAGAGCATTTGAAAATACTTGCCTATGTTGAAAATAGTCTTCACTTCGTCGGCTAAATTAAGGCTTATTTTTGTTCTGAAAAGAGCTTATTTCTCATTTTTATGAAATAGATATGTGGATAACGATTAATTTTGACCTTAATGTCAAAAACTTCAACTTTAGAATCTCATCAAAATGTACTTCGGAAATACATCCCTGAGGAGTTTGTGGACTATACAGTAGACTTAATTTTACGCCATCCATTGGAGTTCAGAATCGTTCGGCCGCGCAAAACAAAACTGGGCGATTTTCGCTATGGACCTGCTTTGAAACGACCTAAGATTACTATCAATGCAGATTTAAACACCTATTCTTTTTTGATAACAACTCTACACGAATTGGCGCATTACTTCGTTCATTTGAATTATGGGATGCGGATAAAAGCGCACGGGAAAGAATGGCAGAAAGAATATCAAAAATTGATTTATCCGATTATTGAGATGGGATTTTTGCCAAAGGATGTGGAAACCGCATTGCTGAATTCACTTGTTAATGTCAAGGCGTCGTCGTGTACAGATTTGAACTTGTTCCGTGTGCTCAAGAAATACAATGACGATCATCACGCCAAAACTCATTTGGAAGAGCTGAATGAAAATGAAAGCTTCCTGTTGAATGGGAAACATTTTACAAAAGGGAAACTTAGAAGAAAAAGATACCTTTGCACAGAAGTGCCAACTAGAAAACAATACCTCGTTTCCGCTTTGGCCGAGGTCGAAAAAATAGCATAAAAATGAAAGATAATTATTGTGTAATCATGGCTGGAGGAATTGGAAGCCGATTTTGGCCTATGTCAACTCCTACAAAACCGAAACAATTTTTGGACGTTCTCGGAATGGGCAAGTCATTGTTGCAATTGACGTTTGAAAGATTGACAAGCATAGCTCCGGCAGAGAATATTTACATCGTGACGAATGCAGATTACGTAGATTTATGTGCTGAACAATTGCCGCAAATGAACCGAGCGCAAATTTTAGCGGAACCGATGCGCAAAAATACGGCACCAGCAATTGCCTATGCTGCGGCAAAAATACATGCTTTGAATCCAAATGCGAAAATGGCGGTAGCGCCTTCTGATCATTTGATTTTAAAAGAAAATTTATTCGCGGACACGATCAACAAAGCGATTGAGAATGCGGAGAATGATAAATTAGTTACGTTGGGTATTCAACCAACTCGTCCTGATACGGGTTATGGGTACATCGAAGTAGATGGCTCAAGTAAGTTGGCTCCCGGAAGCACGGCCAATGTGGAACAATTTCGTGAAAAACCAGATTTAGCAACAGCAGAATCTTTTTTAGCGAGTGGAAATTTCTTCTGGAATTCTGGAATTTTTATTTGGAAGACAGAAACTATACTTAAATCACTACACGATTTTCAACCGGCGCTATATGACCTTTTTACCAAGGAAATGGGTAAGTACAATACGAATTCAGAACAAGCGATGGTCAATCAGTGCTTTGCTGATTGTGAGGATATTTCAATCGATTTTGCAGTAATGGAACACGCCAAAAACGTGGATGTTGTTGTGGCTACTTTCGATTGGTCTGACCTTGGAACTTGGGGTTCATTGTACACGCACATGGATCAGGATGAGCACGGAAACGCGGTTGTTGGAGATAATGTAACCATGATTGATTCTAAAAATTGTATCGTCAATGTACCGAATGATAAGTTGGTTATGATTCAAGGATTAGAGAATCAAATCATTATCGAGGCCGATGGAAATTTGATGATTCTTTCTCAAAAAGATGAGCAGGATTTGAAGAAGTTTTTACCTATGGTACAGCAGAAGAGTCCAAAGTTTTTTGATTAAAAAAAAACCTCCCTCGAAAAACCGAAGAAGGTTTCTGAATAGTGGCGCAAATACTTATTTGTTTTTTCTCAATTGAGCAGATTCATATTGACGCAATAAATCGAAATATCCTTTTGTTTCTATGGCAACCACACCACCCATTGTGTCACCAAACTGAGCTGGAAGACCACCTGAATAAACCATCATGTTTCCGATAGATGTGCTGGGTAGGTTCAACTGATCGCCTACTATTTTCATTCCGTCTACGTAGTAAATCATGTCGCCTTTTCTCGCTCCTCGGAAAACGAGTGAACCATCGTCTGTTTTTTTAACGTCGGTCGTCATGCTTGATACCATTGTGGAAATACTGAATTTATTCGGGCTTCGAGCAATTTCTTCGGCTTCTAAACGAGGTATAGGTAAGAATCCTTTGATTAGTTTTAATCCGTCACCATTTGCAGAAATGATTACTCCTTCCAATTGTTTGATTACATCGTTTGTGTACATAATCGTTCCTACATCAGCAATGGCTTCTGTCATTACTTTCACTTGACCAGCTCTCATGGTGTCTTGATCTTTCATTATCAAAAGTTCATACGTTCCAGAAGGGATAGCACTTATTTTGAACTTGCCATCCATTCCTGTTCTTGAATTATAGGCTTTTCCATGGTCAAGAATAAAAACTCTTGCGTAATCAATAGGCTCGTTTGTGCCATCTTGTACTATTATTCCTATCACATCGCCAAAAGAAACTTGGCCGAAACTTGCTCCTGCAATCAAGAGGGCAATCATTGTCATTAACTTTTTCATCTTTTTGTATTTTAAAGGTTATACCCTTGAGATGAGGGAAGTTTTAGATTTCCATAAAAGTTTTTGAAATTATTTCAAGTAGTCCGAAATATTTGCAATAATAAATTGCTTATCAGCGGTAGGTGTGTTTTTAGAAATGGCGAGTATTACCTTGTCTTCGTCCATTCCGAAATCGAAATAGGAGTATAATATATCAGACAGATCATTCGTTTCTTGGAGGATGTAATAATTGTAGAAAGGAGCAGTAATAGTCTTCCCATAAAGAAGTATGTTTTTAAAAGACGGTTTCGTTTTCGGATTCAGAAGTTTATATTCTTTTTTGGTAAAAGCAAACCGAACATCGCCAAAATTCAAATTAGATAAATTGACCTTCGGATTGAACACACGAACATATCCGTTAACTGTTTCAACCTTACTTTCTTTTGCTAATTTCGAAAAGGGAGAACAAGCAGAAATGAAATAGGTGAGTGTTATGAAAACAAAGAAATTTTTCACCTGATTTTATTTTATCCGATTATCATTCCGGCAATTGTAGCGGACATCAAAGAAGCTAAACTTCCCCCGATTACAGCTTTTAATCCAAATTCTGACAGTGTTTTACGTTGATTGGGTGCCAAGGATCCAATTCCGCCAATTTGTATTCCGATGGAAGCGAAGTTGGCGAATCCACATAACATATAGGTTGCCATAATAACAGATTTGTTATACGTTAAATGCATGGCATTTCCAGGATCTTTCAAATCCGCTAGTTGTATGTATCCAACGAATTCGGAAGCGGCCAGTTTTACGCCCAATAGTTGTCCCATCAGCATCATATCTTCTGAAGCGACACCAATTAACCACATCAAAGGAGCGAAGACGATACCTAAAATAGTTTCTAAGGAAAAGGCGGAATATGGTGTGTTTTCGGCAATAACTCCATTCAGACCGGACCAGTCACCGACCCAGCCAAGGGAATAATTGATCATAGCAATAAAGGCGATGAAGACCAAAAGCATTGCTCCGACATTTGCGGCAAGTTTCAATCCTTCCGTTGTTCCTGTTGAGATGGCGTCCAAAATATTGGAGCCAATTTTTTCTTTTGAAACTTCAACCTCGGTGTTAATTGGTTCGGTTTGAGGGTAGAGTATTTTTGCAATAACAATCGCACCTGGAGCGGCCATTACAGAGGCTGCCAACAAATGCTTGGCAAATTCAAGTCGTAAGGCATGATCATCTCCACCAAGAAAACCAATGTAGGCTGCCAAAACTCCTCCTGCAACTGTGGCCATTCCACCTATCATGACCAATAAGATTTCACTCTTGTTCATTTTTTCGAGGTAGGCTTTTATCATCAAAGGTGCTTCTGTTTGACCTAAGAAAATATTTCCGGCTACAGATAAACTTTCCGCTCCTGAAATGGCTAGTAACTTCGTAAGAGCAATTGCTAAAAGTTTGACGATTTTTTGAATGATTCCCAAATAGAAGAGTACAGAGGTAAGTGCGGAAAAAAAGATGATAGTAGGCAATACTTGGAAAAGGAAAATGAAACCGTAACTGTCGATGCTCATCATTCCTCCTAGGAGAAATTCGCTTCCTGACCGCGTGAAATCCAATACCAACACAAATAATCCGCCTACATATTCAAACCCAGATTGAATGAATCCAACTTTAAGAACGCCTACCGCTAAAATCAATTGGGCAGCAACTCCTAAACCGACGGTTTTCCAATTTATCGCTTTTCGGTTTTTACTAAACAGTATGGCGATTGCAAGTAAAATCAGCATTCCAAGAAGCCCTCTTAACAACCCGCCAAAACTTATTCCTTTACTCGGTTTGACTTGATCTGTAAAAATTGGAGCTTTGGAAGTGTCTTTTTTGAAAGATGTTTTTTTTCCGTTCTTCTCTAAAGTTAAAGTTGATTCGGAATATTTTAAAATCTTATAACGATGGGTAGATAGATTCCCAGACTTTCCAAATAAGAATAAGCTAGAGTCTTCGACTAAATAATCTCCCTTTCTAATAAGCTTAGGATCAGAGATTTTGATATTGTAGTTTCCATCGTTTAACTCAATAAAATCTCCATTTCCTGTGTTTAAATCCCACTTGCCTTGGATTTCTTGTGAAAACGATAGAGTAGTAATAGCAAGAAGAATGAAAAGCAATGAAAATCTTTTGCACATAGAGTTTATTTCAAGTTGAAGCTAAATTTAAGATTCTTTTTCGGAAACGGTTGAATTTTCAACAAAAGACAATTAAGAAGTTCTCTTATTGATTTCGTCCCGAAGTTTTGAAGCCAATTCGTAATCTTCATTGTCTATGGCAGCTTGTAGTTCGTCCTCTAAATCTTGGATACTTTTTTTCTCAACAATTTCGGTTGATTCTAATTCATCTTCAAAATCAAGTATGTTCAAAGGTTCTTCGGTCTCATCCGTTTCGTCTAATAAAATACCAGCGCTTGAAATAATATTTTCAAATGTATAAATCGGACAAATGAATCGAACACCAATTGCTACGGCATCTGAAGTTCGGGCATCTATTTCAGTAGAAAATCCATCTTTTTCACAGACAATTTTAGCGTAGAATATTCCTTCAACCAATTTGTAAATAATTATTTCTTTGATGATTATTGTAAATGAGGTTGCAAAACTTTTAAATAAGTCATGTGTCAATGGACGCGTAGGAACCATTTTCTCCAATTCTATAGCAATTGCCTGAGCTTCAAACCCTCCGATAATAATAGGTAAACGTCGCTTTCCACCAACTTCAGCCAAAACTAATGCGTAGGCGCCAGACTGAGTCTGACTATACGATAAACCAACAATTTCAAGTTTTACTTTCTCCATCTGTTAAGGACAAGACTTCAGCCTATTTAAAATGAATAGGGAAGCAACGTGTCGCCTCCCTATACTTATGTTGTTTCAAAAATACAATTTCTCAGCGAATTAATTATTGAGCCGCTTTGAATTTTTTAAGAGATTCGTTTAATCGAGGTAAAACTTCGAAAGCATCACCGAGTACGCCATAATCTGCTGCTTTGAAAAACGGTGCTTCTGGATCTGTGTTGATGACTACAATAATTTTCGATCCGTTGACTCCAGCTAAATGCTGAATTGCACCAGAAATGCCTGCGGCAATGTATAAATTCGGACGAATGGCAAAACCTGTTTGACCAACGTGCTCATGGTGAGGTCTCCAACCAATATCGGCTATCGGGCGAGAACATGCTGTTGCCGCACCTAAAGTTTTGGCCAAATCTTCAACCATTCCCCAGTTTTCAGGACCTTTCAATCCTCTACCAGCACTTACAACCAATTCAGCCTCTGTCAATGGAATTTCACCCTGCGGGATTTTTGTTTCTTTCACGACGATACCCACTGCACCTGCATTTCCATCGAAACTTTCGACACTGCAATCCGAAACAGTTGCTTCGGGTTTCAAAGTGTTCGGCAATAATGAAATGATTTTAATATCTGTGTTCACTTTTACTGTTCCAAAAGCTTTTCCAGAGAAAACATTGACTTTACATGTGAAATCTCCACCAGTTTCAGGCAACGCAATTGCTCCTGAAATTAATCCCGCTTTTAACTTAACAGATAAACGAGGTGCAACAGATTTCGCAATTAAGTCATGAGAAAAAATAATCATTTTTGCTCCTACGGAACTAGCCCCTGTAGCAACTAATCGTGTCAATTGTTGCGCATCATCTGCTTTGGCATTTCTGTCAACAAGAACTTTTGATGCTCCATATTGTCCCAAAGTTGCTAAATCACTATCGGAGGCACTTCCGGCTGTTACCACCGTTACATCTCCTAGTTTTTTAGCGTATGTTACCACTTCCATGGCACCTTTGCCAATTCCGTGATCTGAATTTATATATACTAATATCATTTTTTATTTTTTTGTCGTTCAACATCGGACTTGGAGTCCGATATTTTAAATAACTTTCGCTTCTCTATGCAATAATTCCACTAATTCATCCATGTTTTCTGGATCAATCATTTTTACAGCAGACTTTGCACTCGGTGTTTCGTAAGAAACATATTCCGTCAAAGCATCAACAGTCGAAGGAGCGATTACGTTCAAAGGCTTCGTTCTAGCTGCCATAATTCCACGCATATTGGGAATACGTTGTTCAGCCATACCTTTTGCACAGGAAATAACACACGGAGTATTTACTTCAACTACTTGAACTCCACCAGTAACTTCTCTTTCCAATGTTGCTAAATTTCCATTCATGTCTAATTTTGTTGCCAATGAAACAAAAGGGATATCCATTGCTTCCGCAATCATTCCAGCTACTTGTGAGCCGTTATAATTGATGGTTTCCTTACCCGTCATTACCATTTCGTATCCATTTTCCTTCGCGTAATTTGCGATTTGCATGGCTGTGAAATAGGCATCCGTTGGAATAGCATCTATTCTAACTGCATCATCAGCTCCAATTGCCAATGCTTTTCTAATCACTGTATCGTCGGTCGCTGGACCAACTGTTATTATCGTTACTGTACCTCCATTCGCTTCTTTTAATTCCAAAGCGCGAACGAGCGCGTACCACTCGTCATAAGGGTTAACAATAAATTGAACGCCATTTTCGTCAAACTGAGTGTTTCCGTTCGTAAAGGCGATTTTTGATGTGGTATCAGGTGCTTTACTGATACAAACCAATATCTTCATGTTGATTGTTTTATCGTGAAAATTCGAATTACAAAATTAACATTATCTGCTAAAAATTGTTTAAACGAAGATAGATAATAAAATTAAATTTCCCTATGCATGCCTAGTAAAAACTATTGACTATTGACCTCTCACTTTGACTTTTGTCATCAATTTTGGTTAAGGTCGACCGTCAATAGTCAATTGTCAAAGGAATTTTGAGCAAAAAATCCGAAATATATCTTGCACCTTAAACTCCTAAACTCTAATTTTGGCGCACCTTATTAATAGGACTAAAAAGAAAATGATGAAAACCTTACAATTCAGAGAAGCACTTAGAGAAGCAATGTCAGAGGAAATGCGTCGAGATGAGAATGTATTTTTAATGGGCGAGGAAGTTGCTGAATACAACGGTGCTTATAAAGTATCTCAAGGGATGCTGGATGAATTTGGAGCAAAAAGAGTTATCGATACGCCTATTGCCGAACTCGGTTTTGCTGGTATTGCTGTCGGTGCTTCTATGAATGGACTTCGCCCCATTGTTGAGTTCATGACTTGGAACTTCGCGATTTTAGCGGCTGATCAAATCATCAACTCTGCTGCAAAAATGATGCAGATGTCAGGTGGTCAATACCACTGTCCAATTGTTTTCCGCGGTGGAAATGGAACAGCTGGTCAATTGGGTGCAACACACTCGCAAAGTTTCGAAGCATTTTATGCGCACGTTCCTGGATTGAAAGTTATCACACCCTCTAATCCATCGGATGCAAAAGGTTTGTTGAAAGCAGCCATTCGTGATAACGACCCAGTTGTTTTCTTGGAATCTGAAAAAATGTACGGAGATAAAGGTGAAGTTCCTGAAGGAGAATATATCATTCCAATCGGTGTTGCTGATATCAAAAGAAAAGGTTCGGATGTAACAATCGTTTCATTTGGAAAAATAATGAAAGTAGCTTTTGAAGCTGCTGAGGTTTTGGAGAAAGAAGGAATTTCTTGCGAAATAATTGACTTGAGAACAATTCGCCCGTTGGATTATGCGACAGTTGTCGAATCGGTTAAGAAAACAAATCGTTGTGTTGTTCTTGAAGAATCTTGGCCATTGGCGTCTATTTCTTCTGAGATTTCATATCACTTACAACGTTATGCATTTGATTATTTGGATGCTCCTGTAATGCGTGTTACTCAAACAGATACACCTTTCGCTTTTTCACCAACTCTGATTGATGAAGCATTGCCAAATGCAGAAAGATTGGTTAAAGCTGTAAAAAGCACTTTGTATAGAAACTAAGAATTTAAAAATACGTTACATAAAAAAGGCGGAAGTTTATAAACTTCCGTCTTTTTGTTTTTTTTAATAATAATTCGTTAACACAGAATTACAAAAGTTGCATTTCTGTGTATTAATTAATTCATGGAAGAATCAATATGCTGTAGGTATAAATTCTTCTTAGCGGATTGTAGAGTGGGATTGAGCCAGAAAAAGACCCAATAGTGCGGTGCAAAGAGCCCTATATTATTTGGGAAATCAGAATATTAGTCTACTCAATTTCAAGAAAGTTTGACTTTAATACCTTTTACGGATTCTGATGAACGAAGATATTCATGGCCGCATCTTATAAAAGATGATATCATTATTATTGCATTAACTTTAGGGTGAATGCAATTGAAACACTAGAGTAGAGTTTCAATTGCACTTCAATTATTTTCTGACTTAATCTGTCTTTTTTATCTTTCCACACTCACTTGTGAAAAAAGTCACTTTTTTTCGCTCCAGCCCTTGGTTTATAAAAATAATCTCATATCTTTGCACCCCTCAAAGTGCGTTTGGGGCATTTATTTATTAATTAAAGTTAACAGGTTTAAAGTATGCCAACGATTCAACAATTAGTGCGAAAAGGCAGAACAGCAGTGGTTAAAAAAAGCAAGTCGGCTGCGCTCGATTCTTGTCCACAGCGTAAAGGGGTATGTGTGCGTGTGTACACCACTACTCCTAAGAAACCGAACTCAGCTATGCGAAAGGTAGCAAGGGTGCGCTTGACTAACGGTAAGGAAGTCAATGCGTATATCGGTGGAGAAGGTCATAATTTACAGGAACACAGTTTAGTACTTGTTCGTGGAGGAAGAGTTAAAGATCTTCCTGGTGTGAGATATCACATTGTCCGCGGAGCAGAAGATACAGCTGGGGTTGAGGGAAGAACCCAGCGTCGTTCTAAGTATGGAACAAAAAGACCTAAAAAATAATTGTAAAGCTTTTACGAAATGAGAAGAAAAAAAGCCAAAAAGATTGCCGTCCTTCCAGATCCAAGATTTGGGGAGGTAATCGTAACGAAATTTGTTAACAACCTAATGCTAGACGGGAAGAAAAGTTTAGCATTCAAAATTTTCTATGATGCGATTGATATCGTGGATGGTAAAATTGAAGATCAAGAAGGACTTGATGTTTGGAAAAAAGGATTAGAAAATATTACACCGTCTGTCGAAGTAAGATCTCGTCGTGTAGGTGGAGCAACTTTCCAAATTCCAACTCCTGTTCGTGACGGAAGAAAACAATCACTTGGAATGAAGTGGATGATCGGATACTCACGAAAAAGAAATGAAAAAACTATGGCCCAACGTTTGGCTGCTGAAATCATCGCTTCTTCTAAAGAAGAGGGTGCAGCATTCAAAAAGAAAGAAGATACTTTACGTATGGCTGAAGCAAATAAAGCATTCTCACATTTTAGATTTTAATAGAAATGGCAAGAGACTTAAGATTTACAAGAAACATTGGTATTGCTGCCCACATTGATGCGGGAAAAACAACAACTACTGAGCGTATTCTTTACTATGGTGGTGTAAATCACAAAATTGGTGAAGTTCACGATGGTGGAGCAACAATGGATTGGATGGAGCAAGAGCAAGAGCGTGGTATCACGATTACTTCTGCTGCAACCACATTGAAATGGAATTACCGTTCACAAGAATATCACGTTAATATTATTGACACACCGGGACACGTTGACTTTACAGTTGAGGTGAATCGTTCGTTACGTGTATTGGATGGTTTGGTTTTCTTGTTTTCAGCTGTTGATGGTGTTGAGCCTCAGTCTGAAACAAACTGGAGATTGGCAAACAACTATAACGTTCCAAGAATTGGTTTCGTTAATAAAATGGACCGTCAAGGTGCAGATTTCTTAAACGTGTGTAAGCAAGTGAAAGAAATGTTGGGAAGCCACGCATTACCATTACAAATCAATATCGGTGCTGAAGATGATTTCAAAGGTGTTGTTGATTTGATCAATTTCAAGGGAATCACTTGGAATGAAGAAGATATGGGAATGACTTTCCAAGAGATTCCAATTCCTGACGATGTTGTTGAAGAAGCAAGGATGTTGCGTGAGCAATTGCTAGAAGCAGTTGCTGAATTCGACGATACATTGATGGAGAAATATTTTGAGGATCCAGAATCTTTGACTGAAAGAGAAATTCTTGACGCATTGCGTGAAGCGACTATCTCAGGAAAAGTGGTTCCAATGATGTGTGGTTCTGCCTTTAAAAACAAAGGTGTTCAAGCAATGTTGGATATGGTAATGGAAATTTTACCTTCTCCGATGGATGTTGGTTCAATTGACGGTATCGATCCTAAAACTGATTTGCCAACTTCACGTCTACCGTCTATTACAGAACCGTTTGCAGGATTGGCCTTTAAAATTGCTACAGATCCTTTCGTTGGTCGTTTGTGTTTCGTAAGAGCGTATTCAGGAAATTTACCTGCTGGTTCTTATGTTTACAATACAAGATCAAACAGCAAGGAGCGTATTTCTAGAATTTTCCAAATGCACGCGAACAAGCAAAATCAAATTGATGAGCTAATGGCGGGTGATATTGGTGCGGTTGTAGGATTTAAAGATATTCGTACTGGTGATACTCTTTGTGCTGAAAATTCTCATATCGTATTAGAATCAATGGATTTCCCAGATCCAGTTATCGGAATTTCTATTGAGCCTAAGACGCAAGCAGATCAAGATAAATTGGGTATTGGCTTGAGCAAATTAGCTGAGGAAGATCCAACGTTCCAAGTTCATACGGATGAGGAGTCAGGTCAAACAATTATCTCAGGAATGGGTGAATTGCACTTAGATATCATTATTGACCGTTTACGTCGTGAGTTTAAAGTAGAAGTAAATCAAGGTGAACCTCAGGTTACTTACCGTGAAGATATTACTGCTCCTGTTGGTCACCGTGAGACATACAAGAAACAATCAGGTGGACGTGGTAAATTTGCCGACATCGTTGTTACTATCGAACCTCAAGATGATCCTGAAAAATCAGGCTTAGAATTCGTTAACGTAATTAAAGGTGGATCAATTCCAAGAGAATTTATTCCTTCAGTTGAGAAAGGTTTCAAAGAGTCAATGAAAAATGGTGTTTTAGCTGGTTTCCCAGTTGAATCAATGAAAGTTACTTTGACTGATGGTTCCTTCCACGCTGTCGATTCAGACGCATTATCATTTGAGATATGTGCTAAAATGGCGTATAGATCAGCTTTGAAAAAAGCCCGTCCTATTTTGTTAGAGCCTATCATGAAAATGGAAGTTGTTACTCCTGAAATTAACATGGGTGACATCGTAGGTGACCTTAACCGTCGTCGTGGATTGATGAAAGGAATGGATGATAGAGCTGGAGCGAAAGTTTTGAAAGCTGACGTTCCATTATCTGAAATGTTTGGATATGTAACTCAATTGCGTACCATTTCATCAGGACGTGCAACATCAACTATGGAATTCTCACATTATGCAGAAGCACCAAAGAATGTTGCTGAGGAGATAGTTAAAAAATTTAATGGAAACGTTACCGCTTAATTATAAGTCATGAGTCAAAAAATTAGAATCAAATTAAAGTCGTACGATCACAATTTAGTGGACAAGTCGGCAGAGAAAATCGTTAAGACTGTAAAGGCGACAGGTGCTGTAGTTAGTGGTCCAATTCCATTGCCAACTCACAAGAAAATTTATACAGTATTGAAATCACCACATGTAAACAAGAAAGCACGTGAGCAATTTGAATTGTGTGCTTACAAACGTTTGATGGATATCTATTCTTCGTCTTCGCAGACTGTTGATGCCTTGATGCGTTTAGAGTTGCCTAGTGGGGTTGACGTAGAAATAAAAGTTTAATTAATCAATAAATAATAAAGTATGCCAGGAATAATAGGTCGAAAAATCGGCATGACTAGCATCTACAGTGCCGAGGGTAAGGCAATGCCATGCACAGTGATAGAAGCTGGTCCTTGTATCGTTACGCAAGTAAAGACACAAGATCGAGACGGTTATGAAGCAGTTCAGATAGGCTTTGGTGAGCGAAAAGAAAAAAACACACCAAACGCTTTGAAAGGACATTTCAAAAAAGCAAACACTACTCCAAAGTCAAGGTTGGCAGAGTTTAAAGGGTTTGCAGATCTTAATCTCGGAGATACCATTAATGTGGATGTCTTTGCAGAAGGAGAGTTTGTAAGTGTTGCCGGAACTTCAAAAGGAAAAGGTTTCCAAGGGGTTGTTCGTCGTCATGGTTTTGCAGGTGTGGGTCAAGCTACTCACGGTCAGCACAACAGACTTCGTGCTCCAGGTGCGATTGGTGCTTGTTCATATCCAGCACGTGTATTCAAAGGAATGCGTATGGGTGGACAAATGGGTAACAAACGTGTCATGATGGAAAATCTACAAGTATTGAAAGTTCTTGCTGAGAAAAACTTGATCGTAATTAAAGGTTCAGTGCCAGGACCAAAAGGTTCAACCGTAATAATTCAGAAATAATGGAAGTAAAAGTATTTGACGCAAACGGAAAAGCGACTTCTAAAAAAGTGAAGCTTTCGGAAGAAATTTTTGGAATTGAGCCCAATCAACACGCAATTTATTTAGATGTAAAGCAACATTTGGCGAACAAACGTCAAGGAACGCACAAAGCTAAAGAAAGAGCTGAGATTAGTGGATCTACTAAGAAAATTAAAAAACAAAAAGGAACTGGTGGAGCCCGTGCGGGTAGCATCAAGTCTGGTACTCGTGTAGGTGGTGGACGTATCTTCGGACCTCGTCCAAGAAACTATCACTTCAAGTTAAATGTGAAATTGAAAAGATTAGCGCGTAAGTCTGCATTTGCTTTCCAAGCAAAGAATGATGCCGTAATGATTGTTGAAGATTTAACAATGACTGCACCGAAGACACAAGAATTCATATCAATGTTGACCAACTTGAAGTTGGAAAACGAAAAAGTATTGTTGATTCTTGGATCTAAAAATGACAACGTTTATTTCTCTTCAAAAAACTTAGGGAAAGTTAAAGTTGTAACTGCTGATTCTTTTAATACATATGATGTATTGAATGCACGTAAAGTCGTTTTAGCAGAGAGTTCTTTAGAAGTAATCGAAAAGATCTTAAATTAATTCAAGATGAAGACAATTATCAAAAAGCCAATCATTACAGAGAAAGCAACAGGTGCAAGTGAAAGCTTGAACCGATTTACTTTCGCAGTTAGCAAAGACGCTAACAAGATTGAAATAAAAAAAGCTGTCGAGAACATGTACGGAGTTTCGGTAACGAAAGTGCGCACCATGACGTATGGCGGTGGAAAATCCTCGGTGAAATACACCAATAAAGGTATCGTTGAGCAACCTAACAATCCATGGAAAAAAGCGATTGTGACAGTAGCAGAAGGAGAAACGATTGATTTATTTAATAACTTTTAATTAGTTTAAACTAATGGGTCTTAAAAAATTCAAGCCTATCACTCCAGGGCAAAGACACAAGATTAACAGTACATATTCTGAGGTAACTACTAATGTTCCTGAAAAGAGCTTAGTAGCGAAAAAGAAAAAGTCTGGAGGTCGTAACAACGACGGACGTATGACCATGCGTTACATTGGAGGTGGTCATAAACAAAAGTACCGGATCGTTGATTTCAAAAGAGACAAGAACGCGGTGCCTGCAACGGTAAAAACGATCGAGTATGATCCAAATCGTACAGCACGTATTGCCTTGTTGAACTATGCAGATGGCGAGAAACGATATATTATTGCACCGGAAGGTTTGAAAGTCGGTGATGTAATTGTTTCTGGTAAAGATGCAGCTCCTAACGTAGGAAACACACTTTTATTAAGTGAGATTCCTTTAGGTACAGTAATTCATAACATTGAATTGGTACCTGGAAAAGGTGGAGCAATCGCTCGTGGTGCAGGAACATATGCACAATTGAACGCTCGCGATGGACGTTACGCTACAATCAAGATGCCTTCTGGCGAAACTCGATTGATCTTGCAAACGTGCATGGCTACTATTGGTTCTGTTTCGAATTCTGAACACAACTTGGTTGTATCTGGTAAAGCAGGTCGCTCTCGTTGGTTGGGTCGTCGTCCACGTGTGCGCGGTGTCGTGATGAATCCAGTCGATCACCCTATGGGTGGTGGTGAGGGTAAAAACTCAGGTGGTCACCCTAGATCTCGTAACGGTATTCCTGCTAAAGGATACAAAACGAGAGCTAAGAAGAAATATTCAGATAAGTTAATCGTCGAAAGAAGAAAAAAATAAGTAGAGTATGAGTCGTTCGTTAAAAAAACCACCTTTCGTACATTACAAGTTAATGTTAAGAGTGGACGAAGCACAAGCAACAAGTAGTAAAGCAGTGATCAAAACATGGTCAAGAGCTTCTACTATTACGCCAGACTTCGTAGGATTGACATTCGCCGTTCACAACGGGAATAAGTTCATCCCAGTATATGTTACAGAAAACATGGTAGGTCACAAGTTAGGAGAATTTTCTCCAACGCGTAACTTCCGTGGACATGGTGGGAACAAGAAAGATAAGAAAAGATAGATTTTAAATAGCAAATATCATGGGTGCTAGAAAAAGACTAAGAGCAGAAAAAATTAAAGAAGGAAATGGTTCAGTTGCATTTGCAAAGTTGAATGATTCTCCTATCGCTCCAAGAAAAATGAGATTGGTTGCCGATCTTGTCAGAGGAATGGAAGTTAATAAAGCTCTTAACGTATTAGAACACAATTCAAAATTTGCCTCAAAAAGCTTAAGCACGCTTTTGCGTTCAGCGATCGCTAATTGGGAGCAAAAAAATGAAGGTGAAAGTATAGAAGAGGCGAATTTAATCGTAAGTAGAATTGAAGTTGGCGGAGGTACAATGTTAAAACGTATCCAAGCTGCTCCACAAGGACGAGCGCACAGAATTCGTAAAAGATCAAACCACGTGACCATCACCGTTGATGGAACCAAATAATTAATAGAAAATGGGACAAAAAACAAATCCAATTGGAAATAGATTAGGGTTCATCCACGGATGGGATTCTAACTGGTACGGCGGTGACAATTACAAAGACAAAATCATCGAAGATGATAAAATTCGTAAATACCTTCAAGCGCGTTTGAATAGAGCGAGCATTGCGAAGGTAATTATCGAAAGAACTTTGAAGTTGGTTACTGTAACAATCAACACGGCTCGTCCGGGTGTGATTATCGGTAAAGGAGGTCAAGAGGTTGACAAACTAAAAGAAGAATTAAAGAAATTGACGAAAAAAGAGATTCAAATCAACATCTTCGAGGTGAAACGTCCAGAATTGGATGCTCGATTGGTGGCTGATGGTATCGCTCGTCAGTTGGAAGCACGGATTTCATTTAGACGTGCTATCAAAATGTCTATCGCGAGTACAATGCGCATGGGAGCTGAAGGAATCAAAGTTAAGATTTCCGGACGTTTGAATGGTGCAGAGATGGCGCGAACAGAGATGTACAAGGATGGACGTACTCCGTTACATACGTTCAGAGCTGACATCGGCTATGCCCTTGCTGAAGCGCATACTACATACGGACGTTTAGGGATCAAAGTGTGGATCTGTAAAGGTGAAGTATATGGTAAGCGTGACTTGTCTCCTAATGTAGGAATGGCATCTGGAAAAGGTGGAAGCAACCAAGGTGGTGGCGGAAATCGTCGTCCAGGTGGACCAAGAAGTAAAGGTAATAAGAAGTAAGAACAAGGTAAAAATTGTAGTAAGATGTTACAACCAAAAAGAACCAAATTTAGAAAAGCCCAAAAAGGAAGAAATACAGGTCTTGCTCATAGAGGAAGCACTGTCACTTTCGGATCGTTTGGTCTAAAAACTTTGGAGCCAGGATGGATCACATCACGCCAAATCGAAGCGTCTCGTATCGCCGTAACCCGGTTTATGAAACGTGAAGGTAAAGTGTGGATTCGTATTTTTCCTGACAAACCAGTTACCTCAAAACCAGCGGAAGTACGTATGGGTAAAGGAAAGGGAGCTCCTAGTCACTGGGTAGCAGTAGTTAAACCAGGTCGCATCTTGTTTGAAGCGGATGGTGTAGCTTATGAAGTAGCGCAAGAAGCTCTTCGCTTGGCAGCTCAAAAAATGCCGGTGAAGTGTAAATTCGTTACTCGTAACGATTATGTTAAACCAGAAGGTAAATAATTAAAGGAAATGAAACAGCAAGAAATCAACAAACTTTCCGTTAAGGATATCGAAAGCAAAATTTCTGATTTTTCAGGTAAACTGAATAACATGAAATTAGCACACGGTGTTTCTCCAATGGAAAACCCAATTCAAATTCGTTCAATTAGAAGAACGGTTGCTCGTTTGAAAACCGAATTAACAAAACGTGAAGCATCAGCTACGGCTGAAGCATAAATAATTAGCTTGATATGGAAGATAAGCGTAATTTAAGAAAAGATCGTGTCGGTGTAGTTACTAGTGACAAAATGGACAAGTCCATCGTTGTTGCAGTTGAAAGACGTGTAAAACACCCGAAATATGGAAAATTCGTAAAGAAGACTTCAAAATTCGTGGCACATGATGAAAAGAATGAGTGCAATACCGGAGACACCGTGCGCATTATGGAAACCAGACCTTTGAGTAAATTGAAGAACTGGCGATTAGTAGAAATTGTCGAAAAAGCTAAATAATTTTTAGTAATGATACAACAAGAATCAAGACTTGCAGTAGCAGATAACTCTGGAGCAAAAACTGTTTTGTGCATCCGCGTATTGGGTGGCACAAAACGTCGTTATGCGTCGATCGGAGATAAAATCGTAGTTGCTGTTAAGAGCGCAATGCCCTCTGGAGCTGTCAAAAAAGGACAAGTTGCCACGGCGGTTATTGTAAGAACCAAAAAAGAAGTACGACGTGCTGATGGATCTTACATAAGATTTGATGATAACGCTTGCGTTATCCTAAACCCAACAGGGGAAATGAGAGGTACCCGTATTTTTGGACCAGTTGCTCGTGAGTTACGTGAGAACAATTTTATGAAAATTGTTTCATTGGCTCCCGAAGTACTTTAAAATCGTAAATCATGCAAAAGAAATTACACATTAAAGTAGGTGACGCTGTGAAAGTTATTGCAGGTCAGGAACTAGGGAAAGAAGGAAAGGTTCTTTCAGTAGACAGAAAAAAAATGCGTGCTACTGTTGAAGGTCTGCAAATGATCAAAAAACACAGTAAACCAAGTGCTGAAGATCCACAAGGTGGCATCGTTGAAAGAGAAGCAGGAATTCATGTTTCGAATTTGATGATCGTATCTAAAGGAGAAGCATCTCGCATTGGACGTAAATTAAATAAAGACGGCAAATTGGTTCGTTTTTCTAAAAAATCAGGAGAGGAGATCAAGTAATGAGTACAAAACCAAGATTAAAGGAAATGTACAGTGCTGAGATTATTCCAGCATTGACAAAAAAGTTTGGGTACAAAACGGTAATGCGTGTGCCTAAGATGTCAAAAATAGTTCTTAGCCAAGGTATGGGTGAGGCAGTTGCTGACAAAAAGTTGATCGATAACGCTGCTGAGGAATTGTCAAGAATCGCTGGTCAAAAAGCGATTATTACACTTTCTAAGAAAGACATCTCGAACTTCAAGTTGAGAAAAGGAATGCCGATTGGAACGAAAGTTACACTTCGTGGTGATAAAATGTATGACTTCTTAGATCGTTTGATCGCTGTCGCACTTCCACGTACTCGTGACTTTAGAGGTATTAACGCAAAAGGTTTTGATGGGCGTGGTAACTTTAACCTTGGGGTTAAGGAACACATTATCTTCCCAGAAATTGATATCGACAAAACGAATCGCATTTTAGGTATGGACATCACATTTGTGACGACTGCCGAAACAGATGAAGAAGGTAACGCTTTGTTGGACGCATTTGGATTCCCTTTCATTAAAAAATAAGAAGAAATGGCAAAAGAATCAATGAAAGCGCGTGAGCGCAAAAGAGAAAGAATGGTAGCTCGTGATGCTGTAAAGCGCGCCGCGTTAACCAAAATTTTGAAATCTAGCGATACTTCCGATGAAGCTGTTCAAGCTAAATGGGAAGCAATGATGGCTATTCAAAAGATGCCGGCAAACGGATCGAAAGTGCGTGTGCACAATCGTTGTGGTTTGACTGGTCGTCCGCGTGGATACATGCGTCAATTCGGAATTTCAAGAGTAACATTTCGTGAAATGGCACTAGACGGGAAAATCCCAGGTGTCAAAAAAGCGAGTTGGTAATTTAAGTTTTTAATTAGGAAATATTATGACAACAGATCCTATCGCAGATTTTCTTACCCGTGTCCGTAACGCAAGTTTGGCCGGTTTGAAAGTTGTAGAAATTCCTGGTTCTAATACAAAACGTGCAATGACACAGATTTTGTTTGACCAAGGATATATCTTGAACTATAAGTTCGAGGACGATAACAAACAAGGTATGATTAAAATCGCTTTGAAGTACAATCCATCAACGAAAGTTCCAGCAATCACAAAATTGCAAAGAGCATCTCGTCCAGGATTGAGAAAGTATAGTAGCTCAACTGAAATGCCTCGTGTATTGAACGGATTGGGTATCGCTATCGTTTCTACTTCAAAAGGTGTAATCACCAACAAAGAAGCAAAAAAAGAAAACATAGGAGGAGAAGTCCTTTGCTATGTATATTAATCTTTATTAACTAGAAGTAAAATGTCAAGGATAGGTAAATCCCCAGTAAGCATCCCGAGTGGTGTAGAAGTAAAGGTAGACGGAACGACAGTTACCGTTAAAGGACCTAAAGGCGAATTGACCCAAGAAATTGATTCTTGTGTGACAATTGAAATCGCTGACGGAACTATATCTTTCAACCGCGAATCAGACGCTCCTGGTCATAGATCTAAGCACGGTTTATATCGTTCTTTAATCAACAATATGATCATCGGTGTATCGGAAGGGTACAAGAAGGAATTGGAAGTTATTGGAGTAGGATTCCGCGCTACAACGCAAGGTCAAATTTTAGATTTGGCTCTCGGATTCTCTCACCCAATAGTTATTCAAATCCCTAGTGAAATTAAGGTATCTGCAGATACTCAAAAAGGTAAGGCTCCAATCGTAACGTTGGAATCTCACGATAAACAACTTTTGGGTCAAGTAGCCGCTAAGATTCGTTCCCTTCGTAAACCAGAGCCATACAAAGGTAAAGGTGTAAGATATCTAGGTGAAGAGGTAAGAAGAAAAGCAGGTAAGGCTGCGGGTAAATAATATTAAATTTCATTAGTTATGGCATTTAGCAAATTAACAAGAAGAGCAAAAATTAAAAGAAGAATCCGTAAGAAAATTACTGGAACTTCTAAGTTGCCTCGTTTGTCTGTGTACCGTAGTAACAAACAAATCTACGCACAGATTATAGACGATTCAAAAGGGATTACCCTGGCATCAGCATCAAGCTACAAGAATAAAGCAGCCGAAAAAGGAAACAAAATCGAGCAAGCAACTGTAGTTGGTAAAGAATTAGCCGAAAAAGCATTGAAAGCTGGAATTGAAGGTGTTGTGTTTGATCGCAACGGATACCTTTACCACGGTAGAGTAAAAACATTGGCTAACTCGGCAAGAGAAGGTGGTTTAAAATTTTAAGACATGGCATCACAGAAAATAGTAAATCGAGTAAAAGCTTCTGAGATCGAGCTTAAAGACAAATTAGTAGCTATCAATCGTGTTACGAAAGTAACCAAAGGTGGACGTACTTTTTCATTCTCTGCAATCGTTGTAGTAGGTGATGAGAATGGAATCGTTGGTCACGGATTAGGTAAAGCGAAAGAAGTTACTGAAGCAATCACCAAAGGAATTGATGATGCGAAAAAGAATTTGATTCGTGTTCCAATTTTAAGAGGTACCGTTCCACACATGCAGAAAGCAAAGTATGGAGGTGCTGAAATTCTACTTAAGCCAGCTTCTGAAGGTACAGGTGTTATAGCCGGTGGTGCGATGCGTGCTGTATTGGAGAGCGTTGGTGTTCACAATGTATTGGCAAAGTCACAAGGTTCTTCAAATCCACACAACGTTGTGAAGGCGACTATGGAAGCTTTGGCAAATATGAGAGACGCAGTAGCAGTAGCGAAACAAAGAGGTGTTTCATTGGAGAAAGTATTTAACGGTTAAAAAGATAGACGCAAAATGGCTACAATTAAAATTAAGCAAGTAAGAAGCGCTATCAATCGCCCAGCTGACCAAAAGGCTACGATTAAAGCGTTAGGATTTAGTAAGTTAAATCAGACTGTTGAAAAAGAGTCTAATCCACAAATCCTTGGAATGATCAAGAAAGTACAACATCTTTTAGAAGTTGTTAAGTAGAAATAAGAAATTAGATAAATCATGAATTTACATAATTTAACTCCCGCAAAAGGCTCGACAAAAAGTACGAAGAGAATTGCACGTGGACAGGGATCTGGACATGGTGGAACTTCAACGCGAGGGCATAAGGGACAAAAATCAAGATCAGGTTACAGTAGAAAAGTTGGTTTCGAAGGTGGACAAATGCCTTTGCAACGACGTGTACCTAAATTTGGTTTCAAAAATATCAACCGCGTTGAATACAAAGCAATCAATTTGGATATCATCCAATCATTGATTGACCGTAAAAACGTTTTAGAAATTACACCAGAGATATTGAAAGAAAATGGACTTATCGGTAACAACGATCTAGTGAAAGTCTTAGGTAGAGGTGAACTAAAAGTAAAGATTAGCGTAACAGCTCACAAGTTTTCTCAAACGGCGAAATCGTCAATTGAGTCAGCTGGTGGGAATTGTTCAGAAATCTAATTACCTTTGCAAACATTTTTTTAGCGAATGAAACGTTTTATACAGAATATACAGAACATTTGGAAAGTTGAAGAGCTTCGTAAGAGAATAATCTATACGTTAGCTTTAATACTTGTTTACCGAATTGGTTCATTTATTATCTTGCCAGGTGTAAATTACAACGCCTTAGAAGCAGCACAAAAAGCAGGTGGGCAAAATGCCCTTGAAACTTTGCTTTCATTGTTCTCTGGTGGTGGATTCACGAATGCATCTATTATGGCACTTGGTATTATGCCTTATATTTCTGCATCGATTATCATGCAGTTATTAGGCATGGCGGTTCCTGCGGTTCAGAAAATGCAAAATGAAGGTGAATCAGGAAGAAAGCAAATCAACAACTACACGCGTATTTTGACAATCATTATCTGTGCTGCTCAAGCACCGGGTTATTTGTCTTTGTATGTGTCAAGTAAAGGCGCTTTGCCCGTTGATGCTGGAACATTCTGGTGGGCTCAAACGATTATCGTTTTGGTTGCTGGAGCAATGTTCGCAGTATGGTTAGGAGAAAGAATTACGGACAACGGAGTTGGTAATGGTATCTCCCTATTGATTACTGTTGGTATCTTATCTCGTTTGCCAGGTGCATTTACGGGAGAAGTTGGAATTGCTTGGGCAGATGGTAACTTGATTAAAATCCTTTTAGAAATCGTAGCATTCTTCGTAGTCGTATTGGCAACAGTACTGATTGTGCAAGGTGTGCGGAAAGTGCCACTCAATACAGCCAAAAAGGTTGTAGGATCTCGCGCTGTTGATGAAGCAGGTGCAAGAAACTACTTGCCGATTAAGGTAAATGCGAGTGGGGTAATGCCTATCATCTTTGCACAAGCGATTATGACCATACCGGTTATGATGTTTGCAAGTAATGATGGAGGAGGAAGTTGGATTCAAAGAACTTTGGGAGACGTTTATGGTTTCTCTTACAATTTGCTTTTGGCTATCCTAATTATCGTCTTCACGTATTTTTATACTGCGATTATGATTAACCCGCGTAAAATTGCTGACGACTTGAAAAAGTCAGGGGGATTTATTGCAGGTGTTCGTCCAGGTGAAGAAACAGCAGATTATATTGACACATTGGTTTCCAGAATTACTTTCCCAGGATCGTTGTTCTTAGCGATTATCGCTATTCTTCCAGCTATTGCAAAATTGGCTGGAGTGAATGACGCATTTGCTATGTTCTTCGGTGGAACTTCACTATTAATTATGGTGGGTGTTGTATTGGATACTTTACAACAGATTGAGTCTTACCTATTGAATCGTCATATGGATGGTTTGATGGAAGGAACTAAAATCAGAGGAAGAAGAACACAAGGAGAATTATCAGGATTTTAAGCTATGGCAAAACAAGCATCAATAGAACAAGATGGCGTAATCATCGAAGCACTTTCCAACGCAATGTTCCGCGTTGAATTGGAAAATGGCCACGTAATTACTGCACATATTTCTGGTAAAATGAGAATGTTCTACATTAAGATTTTACCAGGTGATAAAGTAAAAGTTGAAATGTCTCCTTACGATTTGACGAAAGGAAGAATATCATTTAGATACAAATAGGTTCAGGCCTAAAAAATAAAAATAATGAAAGTTAGAGCTTCAGTGAAAAAGCGATCAGTTGATTGTAAGATCGTAAAAAGAAAAGGGCGGGTTTATGTGATAAACAAAAAGAACCCGAAGTTAAAACAAAGACAAGGGTAATTTAGAAAATTATGGCACGTATAGCAGGAATAGACTTACCAAAGAATAAAAGAGGTGTAATCGGATTGACGTATATCTACGGAATCGGTCGCAGCCGAGCGAAGCAAATCTTGGAAGAAAACAAAATTGATATCAATATCAAGGTTGAAGATTGGGATGATGATCAAATGAATTTGATCCGTACTTCGTTAAACGAAATCAAAGTAGAAGGTGCTTTGCGTTCAGAAGTTCAATTAAACATCAAGCGTTTGATGGATATCGGTTGTAACCGTGGAATCCGTCACAGAGCTGGATTGCCTTTAAGAGGACAAAGAACAAAAAACAACTCTCGTACGAGAAAAGGAAGAAGAAAAACAGTTGCAAATAAGAAAAAAGTGTAACTAAATAATTAATAACAATGGCAAAAGCGAATCAAAAAAAGAAGAAGAATGTCAAAGTAGACGCAATGGGTGAAGCGCATATTCAAGCTACCTTCAACAATGTAATCATCTCTTTGACAAACAACGCAGGTCAAGTAATTTCTTGGTCAAGCGCTGGTAAAAAAGGCTTCCGCGGTTCTAAAAAGAACACTCCTTACGCAGCACAAGTAGCAGCAGAGGATGCAGCAAAAGAAGCACATGACTTCGGATTACGTCGAGTGAAAGTTTATGTCAAAGGACCAGGAGGAGGACGTGAGTCTGCTATCCGTTCTTTACACAATGCTGGCATTGAAGTAACTGAAATAATCGATGTTACGCCACTTCCGCACAACGGATGTCGTCCACCGAAAAGAAGAAGAGTTTAATAAATTTTTTAATCAACAAGAGATAAACGTTCGTCGAAGGAGAAGCCTTAATTCACGAATACTCTTAAATAAACAAATAAGATGGCAAGATATATTGGTCCTAAATCAAAAATCGCTCGTCGTTTCAAAGAACCTATCTTTGGACCTGACAAAGTGTTAGACAAAAAAGCCTACGGTCCTGGACAACATGGTCCTAACAAAAGACGTGGAGGTAAGCAGTCTGAATATTCTGTTCAGTTAGCTGAAAAACAAAAAGCAAAGTATACTTACGGTATTCTTGAACGTCAGTTCTCAAACATGTTTAAAGCGGCATCAGCTGCTAAAGGAATTACAGGTGAAAACTTGTTGGTTCTTTGTGAAACACGTTTGGATAACACTGTTTTCCGTTTGGGTATTGCACCTACAAGAAACGGAGCTCGTCAATTGGTTTCTCACAAACACATCACTGTGAATGGAGAACTAGTTAACATTCCATCTTACAACTTGAAAGTTGGCGATGTAATCGGAGTTCGTGAAAAATCGAAGTCTTTAGAATCTATATCTGATTCTTTATCTTCAAATAGCAAAACATACGATTGGTTGGATTGGAATAAATCAGACATGTCTGGAAAATACCTAACCCTCCCGCAAAGAGAAATGATCCCTGAAAACATCAAGGAGCAATTGATCGTCGAATTATACTCTAAATAATTAAAACCAAGCATTAACATGGCAATTTTAGATTTCCAAAAACCTGATAAGGTAATAATGATTCAGTCCGATGAACATCACGGACAATTCGAATTCCGCCCATTGGAGCCGGGATACGGTATCACTGTTGGTAATGCATTGAGACGTATTTTGCTTTCTTCTCTTGAAGGATTCGCTATCGCTTCTATCCGCATCGAAGGCGTAGACCACGAGTTTACAACTATCAAAGGTGTTGTAGAAGATGTAACTGAAATCGTTTTGAACTTAAAACAAGTTCGTTTCAAACAACAAATTGAAGGTACAGATTCTGAAACTGTAATGGTTTCTATTTCTGGTCAAGATAAATTGACCGCTGGAGATTTGGGTAAATTCACTTCTGCATTCCAAGTATTGAACTCGGATTTAGTGATTTGCAACATGGAATCTTCTGTTAAAATTGAGATGGAATTGACGATTATTAAAGGTCGTGGATACTCTCCAGCTGAAGAAAACAAAACAGGAAACGCTCCTTTCGGAACAGTTTTTATTGATTCAATTTTTACGCCAATCAAAAACGTAAAATTTGCAATTGAAAACTTCCGTGTTGAGCAAAAAACAGATTACGAAAAATTAGTTCTAGATCTTCAAACTGATGGTTCTATCCATCCGAAAGAAGCTTTGAAAGAAGCAGCGAAAATCTTGATCCATCATTTCATGTTATTCTCTGATGAGCGTATCACTTTGGATAGCGAAGTGAAAGCGGATACAGAAGAGTTCGATGAGACTTCATTGCACATGCGTCAGTTGTTGAAAACGAAATTGGTAGATATGGATTTATCTGTACGTGCCTTGAATTGTTTGAAAGCTGCAGATGTTGAAACACTTGGTGATTTGGTATCTTACAATAAAAACGATTTATTGAAATTTAGAAACTTTGGTAAAAAGTCATTGACGGAGTTGGAAGACTTAGTGGACAACAAAGGGTTGAATTTCGGAATGAACGTTGCCAAATACAAATTAGACAAAGACTAGAACGTACATTATCATATTATCATGAGACACGGAAGAAAAGTAAATCATTTAAGTAGAAAGACAGCGCACAGAAAAGCGATGCTTTCTAACATGGCGACTTCACTTTTGATGCACAAAAAAATCACTACAACTGTAGCGAAAGCAAAAGCATTGAGAGTTTATGTTGAGCCAATATTGACAAAATCGAAAACAGATTCTACTCACTCACGCCGAATGGTGTTTAGTGAATTGCAAGACAAAGAGATTGTCACTGAATTGTTCAGAGACATCGCTCCAAAAATCGCTAACCGCAATGGTGGATATACTCGTATCATTCGTTTGGGTTACCGTTTGGGTGATAACGCTGAAATGTGTATGATCGAATTGGTAGATTTCAACGAACTGTATACTAACGATGGAGTGAATAAAACAACTCGTCGTTCTAGAAGTAAAGGTGGTAAGAAAACTACTGAAGGTGCTACAACAGAAACTGTTGAAACAGCAACTGAAGACGCGACGGATGTTCCTGAAGCAGTTGTAGTAGGAACAGTTGAAGCAAAAGCGGAAGAGGTAACGGCAGTTGTCGAAGAAACGAAAGCTGAGGTTGTTGAAGAAGTAAAAGAAGAAGCGGTTGCGAAAGCAAAAGCTCCAAAGGCTGAAGCAAAAGCAGACGATTTAACGAAAATCGAAGGTGTTGGACCGAAAATTGCTGAAACACTGGTGGCTGCCGGTTTGGCTACATTCGCTGACGTTGCTGCATCTACTCCAGAGAAAATCGCTGAGATTATCGCTGACGTAAAAGGAGGTCATACTCCCGACTCATGGCCAAAGCAAGCTGGAATGGCTGCCGAAGGTAAGTGGGATGAATTGAAAAAATGGCAAGATGCAATGGACGGTGGGAAACCAGCGTAAGGATTATCTTCTACATAATTTGAAAAGGGATTAACGAAAGTTAATCCCTTTTTTATTGGCTTCAATTATCGAAACCTAAAACCTACGTAAAATCCGAAATTAAATTTTGGAATAATGTGATTTCCTTTTTTTTGAATCCAATTGGCAGGATTGTTCCAGTCACCCGTCATTCTTCTATCAGCATCTTCCTGGCTCAACTGATTGGATACACTATTGAATTTTGCTCCAACACCAAGTTTAAATCCTAAAGTCAATCCATTATCGTAAACTTTTTGAGTACGGAAGTTAACGGAAAGCCCGATAAATTGCCTATAATTTTTATAGCGTATAGTAGTATCTGCAGGGGAATAGGTCTGGGTGTTATTTACAGAGTCAGTTCAATAGTAAGATTGGTTTCCATAATTCAACTCAAAGCCATAATATTCTGACCCGTTGGGAAAATATTTAACTTCTTGTTTCAAAGTAACACCAGAGATGTATTCCCAAGACAGTTTGTGGACATTAAAAGCGAATAGATCAGTATGGTAGTTGACGTTCGTCTGTAAATCCACTAATTTAATCTTATATTCAAATGCAAGATTGATTCCAGGTCCCTGAAAAAAATCAACTAGGGCAAAAAGTGAAAACAAAACGCCAAAATAATTTTTGTCCCAAGAATTAGAATTCAGGACTTGCGCACCAATGAAATTATTGAAGCTGAGTAGAATTAGGAAGAAATGAATTTTCATTGCTTAAATCTACACGAAAAAGAAGACAAAAAAACACCTTGATTCCGTTAACTATCGGAACCAATGTGTTTCATTGATGTTAATTGGCCTTATTTCTTGATCAGTTTCTTCACAACTGTATAATCTCCTGCTTTCACGTGAACGTAGTAAACTCCATTCGCAAAATTCGAGATTTCTACTTGAGTCGTTTTGTTTTGAAATTCTAGTGTAGAAATCGTTTTAACAATTTGACCTACATTATTCATAATAAGAACTTCAAAATCAGTTTGCTTCAAATTACCAATTGCCAAGGTGAATTTATCTGTCGTTGGATTCGGATAGATGCCTACGTTCAAAGGACTATACTCACCTAGAGATAGATTCGATGTAACATTGATATTGTCAACATAGGTTGAATTGGAGTAATCCGTCACATTAATAAAACGGAATAGTACGTTTTGACCTAAATATGCAGATAAATCAATTGATTCATTTCTCCAATCATTTGCGGAACTTGGACTGAAATTTCCAGCAACATTGGCAACCGTTGCCAAGGTAGTTCCTCCTTTTGCGTAAATTATTGTCCAGGTGCTTCCGCAATCGCTCGAGATATCTACTTTCAAACTATCATCATAAGTTCCACTGTATTGAGCTTTCGATAAATCAAAAGTCATTGTGGCAATTGTACCTCCAATTGAGAATGCTTCCGTTTCAAAATAATCAATTTCACCTGAAGAGTTGTAACTGTAATTATTGACGTAGGCAGCTTGAGTAGGCGTTCCTGAAGATCCTGTCACACTAGTTTCAACCCACGTAATATCAGTGTCAGGATTCACCAAACTCCAACCATTAGGCAAGAAACCTGACCCTTCGAAATCTTCTAAAAATGGTATTGTGGTTGCTACGCCTTGTACAAAGAAATTCATTACTTGTATATCATTTGTTGGGTTTCCATCTCCAGAAAGGAAAGCAGAGCATGTCAAAGTATAGTTCCCAGTCGTTGAAATAGACAATGGCGCAGTGAATGTATAATTTACTTGTTGACCTGAAACCAATGTTCCTGTATAAGTTTCCGTAACAAGAGCTTGGCCTGTTAATTGGTATGTTACTGGAAAGTTTGATATAGTGGCTGATCCTGCGTTTAATATGGTTATCTCTGGAAATCCTCCACTTGCATTGCACAAAGTTGAGAAATCACCACTAGAATTGTTGATAGAAACAACTTCTACATCATTTGGAAAGGCGCAATTCATCAAACCACCTCCATAGTAGGAAGCAATTGTTCTTCTACTTGTCCATCCGTTAGTTGAGTTTTTAGCTACAACAGCGTACCAAATTGGGTTCGTTGGGTTTGTAATGGTATGTATATAGGTTGTTGTTGCCGAATTGCCTATGATTTCCATGTATTGAGTTCCTAAAGCATAAACATCATAACTATCAGCACCTGCAACACTATTCCAAGAAAAAGTCATTGTCGTTGGACAAACTTGAGTGATTGCTTGACCTGTCACCAAAGGAGCGATAGAAAATATTGAATCACTTACATCTGACGATGCACCACGAGTTACTCGCACCAATGCTGAACCTGAAACGCTTGAAGGAACATTCCAGTCATAATTTCTATCAATAGATGGAACTGTTGAGATAGTCGACCATGTTCCACCATTGTTAACACTGTATTCTAACGTAAAACTACCACTAGACGCTGGCGCATCCCAATGGATAGTTTCCTGCTCACCTGGAACAAAACTTTCACCTCTATTCGGATAAGTAACCGTTATTTCATCCGTTATTATTTCGTAAACTACAAAGTAATTTTGCGTCCCCACCGGAACAGCAAATCCACTCACATCAATTGTATAACTTCCAGCTGCTGGATTGTTAATTAAAACTTGCTCCATGTTATTTAAATGATCTGCACCATTTGTTGCTGGTAAATTTAAATTCGTAGCATTTGATGTTGGATCCAAGATCCAAGGTAAATATGAACCACTACTTGGGTCTGTAACGACCAAATCTAAATCATTAATCAATGCTGAACTTGCGCCATTTAAAGCTGCAGGATCCATCCAATACAACATGAAACGAACCTGTTTCGTGCCAGTTGGAACGGAAATAGAATGTGAATTTGAATTTCCGTGTGAAACGGAACTAGTCAAATGGCGGCCTTCTTCAATAAGCAATCCAGCTCGCAAGCCATTTACGATTCCCCAACCGAATTTGAAATCCGGACCAACGTTTCCAGCATCATTTGTAGTATTTAAAAGTGTTGCTTTGATTAAAGCTGATGGGGGCAACACCCCAGCATTCGCGTCTTTATAGGCTTCATACAACTGTGCTGATATTCCCGCAATTCCCGGGGAAGCTCCAGAAGTACCACCAAAAGATAAATAGGTGTTGTTTTCATCTGTCGATAATTGATTTTGTCCGTTTGCGGCAATATCTGGTTTAATTCTACCATCATATGCAGGGCCCCGACTACTTGAATTGACAAGCGATCCATCATAATAAAGATTAGCAGTTGCAATTACGTTTTTACCTTGTTTGTGACCTCCGGTAATGTTTCCCCAGCCTGAACCAGCTCCATAACTACAATTAGATGTGCCTGAATTTCCACACGAAAAAACGTGAAGCAAAGTAGGATTGTTAAAGATTTGATTGTCTACATTAACAGTGTTATTTGTATATCCTCCGTTACAGCCATCGCCATAAGACGAATTCGTTATTTGAACAGTGCCGTTATTTATTCTAGTTGTCGTCGCCCCATCCAAAAAGTTAGATCCATAATTCGAAACATATAAATTTGCTCCAGCAGCCATTCCACGTTTTGTTGGGTCAAGGTTTCCTGCACCTGTTAAAATCCCTGCAACACCATCACCATGAGTTTGACCGGAACCAGTTGCTGTTGAATTATCTATTCGTCCTTCAAAATCAATATGTGGTCCAACGATACCGTCATCACGAACCAAAACTCCGATTCCTGCGCCTGTGTAATTTCTTCCAGTCGGTGTTTGGGTATCTAACCCATTTGAGCGGTGTAAACTTTTACCTCTTGAATCTTCTTTTTCAGGCGGAGAAGGAATTTCTTCAACCCATTTTACAAAGCCAAGATCTCCTATACCAGAAATTTCTGATATGGGTACGGAAACTTCAAGTACTTGGTGTCCTCTATAATGATTCAATATTTCAACACCAGCAACTTGAAGTTGTGGAATGATCTCTTCTATAGCTATACCGTCATAAATAATCATTGTCAATTTGGCATTTTGACCATCAATTGCCCATGGATTTACATTTCCATTGCCAATTTCAGATTCTATTTTCATTTCATTCACCACGGGAGATATTCCGCGAACATCATTTTCAACAAACACGTCCTTTGATAAATTCGAATTAAAGCGAGCCAAATAGGTTCTATTTGAAATATAATTGATCAATTCAACTCCACTATTTTGAATCGCAGTTTGTGTTTCTAGATTTGGTATTTCATTAAACTGAATCCAGGCATAAGTATAGCCATCATACTTACTTTTAAAATCTTCCGACGAAAAATCTACGCTTGATAGATTAGCCGAAATTTCGAATTTCTGATGTTTAAAATTGATGCCAAAATCAGATTGACTGAAAACAGAACCATCAAAGCTGAATAGGCAGAGGGCCGAAAACAAGATTGTTTTGGCAAAAAGGCGAGTAGAATTTTTCATTCTTTTTATTGTTTAGTTTGATCTTTATAGTTTCTAATTACGGTATTAACCGAGCAACTAAAATACGTATTCTTTGAGGAGAATGAAAATTAAGTGAACCAATATATTATATATCATTGAATCGTAACTTCGAAATAATGGATCAAAACCCTTTAAAATGTAGAATGTTGTTCATTAATTTATAAACCTGTGTAGAAGTTATGGTAAAGTTTTTCCTTTGAACCGAAGGAGAATTGTAATTTTGTGAGAAATTTTTTGAGATGGATCAAATGAACACTGCAATTTTACTTTTAGAGGATGGAACTGTATTTAATGGAACAGCAACTGGAAAAATAGGTACAACTTCTGGTGAAATCGCATTCAATACAGGAATGACGGGTTATCAAGAAGTGTTTACGGATCCTTCTTACCTTGGTCAAATCCTTATAATGAACACAAGCCATATCGGAAATTATGGGGTTCATTCTGAAGAAGTGGAATCAGATGGGATTAAAATATCCGGTTTGGTAACCAAAAAGTTTTCGGACGGGTATTCGCGTCCGTCAGGATTTCAATCCCTGGATGAATACATGAAAACCAACGAAACTGTTGGAATTTCGGATGTTGATACACGAGCTTTGGTGCGACATATCAGAAGCAAAGGTGCTATGAATGCAATAATTTCTTCGGATAGAAAATCTATTGAAGAATTAAAAAAGGAACTGAAGGAAGTTCCATCCATGGATGGTTTAGAACTTTCTTCTAAAGTTAGCGTCACTGAACCTTATGAAGTGAAACCAAAGAAAATTGACTTCAAAGTTTCCTTGGTTGATTTTGGGGTAAAAAAGAATATCGTTCGTTGTTTAGTAGAGCGAGGCTGTCACATCAAAGTGTTTCCTTATAATGCAACTAAAACCGATTTGGATAGTTTTCAACCAGATGGCTACATGCTGTCAAATGGCCCTGGGGATCCTTCTGCCATGCCCAACGAAATCAATTTGGTGAAAGAACTCGTTGAAGACGGAAAACCACTTTTCGGTATTTGTTTGGGACATCAGATATTAGGTTTGTCTCAAGGTTTGAAAACAGAGAAGATGTTTAACGGTCATCGTGGAGTAAATCATCCTGTTAAAAATCTTTTGACGGGTAAAGGTGAGATAACTTCTCAGAATCACGGATTTGTAATTGAAAAAAACAGCGCAGAATCGCACAATGAAATGGAGGTAACTCACATTCATCTTAACGATGATACGGTGGCCGGAATTGGTTTTAAAAATAGACCGATATTCTCAGTTCAGTTTCACCCAGAAGCTTCGGCGGGTCCGCACGATTCAAGATATTTATTTGATCAGTTTATTGACAATTTGAAAAAAGCAAAAGCATGAGTTACATCTCGCATATCATTGGAAGACAAATATTAGATTCCAGAGGAAATCCTACTGTTGAAGTAGATGTTATTACTGTAAATGGAGTTCTCGGAAGAGCTGCAGTGCCTTCTGGTGCTTCAACTGGTATTCATGAAGCTGTCGAATTAAGAGATGGTGACAAATCAGTGTATCTTGGAAAAGGGGTGCTAAAAGCAGTAGAGAACGTAAATACGGTCATCAATGACGCACTTAATGGAATGGACATCTTTAATCAAAAAAAGATAGATAGTATCTTGTTGGTTTTGGATGGAACGGAGAACAAATCGAACCTTGGTGCGAATGCAATTTTAGGAGTTTCTTTGGCGTGTGCTAAAGCTGCAGCGCAAGAAGCTGATTTGAGCCTTTTTCAATATGTTGGAGGAGTTGGAGCAAATACTTTGCCGGTACCAATGATGAATATTTTAAATGGAGGTTCTCACGCTGATAATTTAATCGATATTCAAGAATTCATGGTGATGCCTTTTGGGGCAAAATCTTTTTCTGAAGGATTACGTTGGGGAACTGAAATTTTTCATCACTTAAAAAGTGTATTGAAAAGTAAAAAGATGTCTACAAATGTTGGTGATGAAGGTGGTTTTGCACCGAATCTTGGATCCAACGAAGAGGCAATTCAAGTTGTACTTGAAGCAATTGAAAAAGCAGGATTCAAACCAGGCGAGGATGTCTATATTGCATTGGATGCAGCGGCTTCTGAATTCTATAATGGTGAGACAAATCAGTATGTATTTAAATCAACAGGTGATCAAATGTCACCTACCGAAATGGTTGATTATTGGAAAAACTGGGTGAATAAATATCCAATTGCATCTATTGAAGATGGATTGGCTGAAGATGATTGGTCGGGTTGGAAATTATTGACAGAAACTGTTGGCGATAAAGTTCAATTGGTTGGAGACGATTTATTCGTAACAAATACCAAAAGATTACAACGCGGAATCAATGAAGGAATTGCGAATTCAATTTTGGTAAAAGTGAACCAAATCGGAAGTCTATCGGAAACAATTGATGCTGTTCAATTGGCAACAAAGAATAGCTATACCTGTGTGATGAGCCACAGAAGCGGCGAAACAGAAGATTCTACAATTGCCGATTTAGCAGTTGCTTTGAATACGGGACAAATAAAAACGGGTTCTGCATCACGAAGCGATAGAATGGCCAAATACAATCAACTTTTAAGAATTGAGCAAGAATTAGGCGAGAGCGCATGTTATCCAGGAAAAGATTTTAAATTCCTTTAATACCGGATAAACTTTCTTTAAATTGTGAAAAATGGGGGCTTCCCCATTTTTTTGAACTAATTTTTCGATATTTTTGGAAATTAGACAACCCTCCCCAACAACTACCGTCATAAATAAAAACAATAACTATGAAATTTTCAATGCTGAAATTTGTTCAGACTATGAATTTGCTATCAAAAATTGGTTCGTATGCAGTTATCGCCGTTCTAATTTTGATAGGAAGTTCCCTAGGAAATGCGCAACAAAACACAACTTTCAACTATACAGGTTCTGCACAATATTGGACAGTGCCTGCTTGTGTTACCTCGATTCAGATTACATGTGCTGGTGCACAAGGTGGAAGTGGCGCAGCTAATTCACCAGGAGGTAGAGGAGCTTTGATGACAGGTACAATTCCGGTTGTAGCTGGACAAGTCATTCAAATTAATGTTGGAGGACAAGGTATGCCTATCAATGGTGGTTGGAACGGCGGTGGTAACGGCTGGACCGGAGCACCAACAACTCACCCTGCTTCTGGCGGCGGTGGCGGTGCATCTGATGTAAGAATCGCACCGTATACTTTAGCTACCCGCCAGGTAGTTGGCGGCGGTGGCGGCGGTACTGCAGCACAAAGTGGTCAATATACTATACCAGGAGGTAACGGTGGATGTGTAAACGGTTTTGCCGGAGCAGGTTCTCCCTTCACTGGCACTGGCGGCGGTGGCGGAACGCAATTTGCTCCTGGAGCTGGCGGCCCGCCTTGGGGTGCTGGTATTTGGGGATCTCCAGGTATAGGACCTACAGGAGGTAATGGGGCTTTAGACCCAACTTTCGGTACTTCCGGTGGTGGAGGAGGAGGTGGTTACTTCGGCGGCGGCGGCGGCGGCGGGGACAACTGTTGTGTAAGTGCTAACGGCGGCGGCGCTGGTGGCGGCGGATCGAGTTATGCGATTGCACAGGTTTCTTGTGTTCAAGGAAATACTGGAAATACTGGACATGGTTATGTAATTATTACTACTTCGAATGCAGTAACTGCTTCTAATACAGGGCCATACTGTGAAGGATCTACAATTCAATTGAACGCTTCTGCAGGTACTACATATGCTTGGACTGGACCGAATGGATTTACATCTACTCTTCAAAACCCAACTATATCGAATTCAGCTGTAACGGATACTGGTACTTATAGTGTTACCGTTTCAGGAGTTGGATGTTTGGCTGCTGCTACAACAGTTGTTAGTGTTGTTCCTCAAATATTCCCGAATGCGGGTGTTGATGATACAGTTTGTTTCGGAAGTGCATTCTTTCTAAATGGAACTATAACGGTGGCTACTGACGTTAAAAATTGGTCATATTACGCTCCAACGGTAGTTCCTGCTCCAGGAGTTGGATTCTTCCCAGCGGCAAATAATTTATCACCGACGGTTACAACAAATCAACCGGGTACTTATAATTTTATCTTAACAGAAACAAATCCAGTTTGTGGAATAGTGAAAGACACGGTTGTGATCTTCGTGAAACAAATGGATATACAAACTTCATTTACGGATCCTACTTGTAATGGAGCGGCAGATGGAACGATTACAGCTACTGGAACAGATGCAACTGAGTTCAGCTATGACAATGGTGTAACTTGGTCTACGGTGCCGGGTGCTGGCTTCTTGGCAGGAGTTTATGATGTTTGTGTTCGTGACGTTAATTTATGTCAAGCATGTGCTCAAGTTACTTTGACTGATCCACCGGCTATTTTAATAAGCGTAAGCAATGATACACTCGTTTGTGAGAACGGTATGGCAACTTTGATTGCAACTGGTTCAAATGGTGCAGGGTTTGTGTATACTTGGGCTGATTTCCCTGGAACAGGCGATACACAGTATGGCTCGCCGGTTGTAGATACTTATTATTCGGTTTACACGACATCTTCAAACGGATGTCCATCCGCACCAGATTCGATTTTTGTGACAGTTCGTCCTCCTATTTCAGGGACAATTTCACCAGACGCATCTATTTGCCCGGGTTACACAACTATGTTGTCTGCGACCGCTCAAGATGGGATAGGAGTGCCATTTACATTCTCATGGAGTGATGGAACAACTGGAACAGGCGCAAACCATAGTTTCTTAGTTTCGCCGCCAGTTACACAAAATTATACAGTAACGATTAACGATGCATGTGAGTCAACTCCATTGGTCTTAACGAACCTAATAACAGTTCATCCATTACCTGTACCGACATTCATATCAGATACGACCGAAAAATGTGAGCCAGCTGAATTTAGACCTTATGTGACTACACCTCAAACGGACTATGTCACAGCAAGTTGGTTCTTGTCTGATGGTCAATTCTACATGAATATGGATTCTATTACCACGACTCCAATGATGGAAGGTTCTTACAACGTGCAACTTGTATTGGCGAACCTATTTGGTTGTATTGACTCGGTAACATATCCAAATTACCTCGTGTCACATCCTCTACCAATTGCGGCATTCAAGTTTTATCCAGGCATACCGACAATGTTTAATACAGAAGTTTCATTTACTAATTTTTCAGTAGGTGCTGATCAATCGGCTTGGACATTCCAAGATGGAAATCCAGCGACTTCAATTGAAACGGAACCAAATTCACAATTTCCAGAAGGGGAAGTTGGCTTCTACGATGTTCAACTGATTGTCACAAGCGACTTCGGTTGTTTGGACACAACGATGCAAACGGTTGAGGTGAAACCAGAAGTTATACTATACGCACCAAATACATTTACACCTGACGGCGATGAATTCAATCCAACATGGAGAGTTCATATCGTTGGAATTGATGTACAAGATTTCCATGTTGAAATTCGCAACAGATGGGGCCAATTGATTTGGGAGTCAGAAGATATTGACGGTGAATGGGATGGTACCTATGACGGTCAAAAAGTTCCAGAAGGAATATACAACTGGTTCATTAGAGCCAAAGATTTAATAACAGATGAACCGTACCTTTTTAAAGGTCACATCAATGTCTTAAGATAAGATTGTAAAAAATCGGCTAATCTGTTATTTAACGGATTAGCCGATTCATTTACAGGGTTGAGCAACGGTGCAAACCCAACTACTGTCTTCCCTGAAGCAATTGTAGATAACTATAACGTTGAATTAATCGTTGAAACAGAATTTGGTTGTTTAGATACGAGCTATCAAATAATTGAAATTCTACCCGAAGTTCTATTATTTGCCCCAAATACCTTCACTCCGGACGGAGATGAACACAATGGTAATTGGAGAGTATACATTGAAGGAATTGATCCTACGGCATTTGAATTGACGATGTATAATCGCTGGGGACAAATGATCTGGCAATCGTTTGATCCAACTGCACCTTGGGATGGAACGTATAATGGAGTCCAAGTTCCTACTGGCGGTTACACATGGAAATTGGTGACCAACGATGCTTTAAATGGTGAAGGATATATTTGGACAGGACACGCCAATGTTCTGAAATAGATTTTATCTATTTGAAATAGGCATTTTCTCGGATATCGGTTAACTTTGAGGTTCTAAAGAATTTTCAATGGACGTTAACCAATTGCAATCAACAATAACAGAAGGAGTACCAACAGTTTTACCTCCCAAAAAGGAGTTTGACTTAAAGGTAAATCATGCTCCAAAGCGGAAAGAGATACTATCTCCTGAAGAGAAAAAGCTGGCGCTTAAGAATGCCTTGCGTTATTTCAAACCGGAATTTCATGCAGAGTTAATTGTAGATTTCAAGGAAGAGATGGAAAAATACGGTCGTATCTATATGCACCGTTTTCGTCCAGATGATGAAATAAAAGCCAGACCTATTCAAGACTATCCAGGGAAGTGTAATCAAGCTAAAGCAATCATGCTCATGATTCATAACAACCTTGATCATGCCGTTGCTCAACACCCTCATGAATTAATTACTTACGGTGGAAACGGAGCTGTTTTTCAAAACTGGATTCAGTATCGTTTGACCATGAAATATTTGTCTGAAATGACAGATGAGCAAACATTGGCCATGTATTCTGGTCACCCAATGGGATTGTTTCCTTCTCACAAAGATGCTCCGAGAGTAGTTGTTACAAACGGTATGGTCATCCCGAATTATTCAAAACCAGATGATTGGGAGAAATTCAATGCGCTAGGAGTTAGTCAATATGGACAAATGACCGCTGGTTCTTTCATGTACATCGGACCGCAAGGCATCGTTCATGGAACAACAATTACCGTGCTGAATGGATTTAGAAAAATAAAGAAAGACCCGAAAGGTGGATTGTTTGTTACTTCTGGTTTAGGAGGAATGAGCGGCGCACAACCCAAAGCTGGAAATATTGCAGGATGTGTTACTGTTTGCGCTGAGGTGAATCCAAAAATCACGAAAATTCGTCACGACCAAGGGTGGGTCAATGAAATCATTTCTGATTTGGATTTATTGGTTGTTCGGGTAAACGAAGCACAAGCGAATAAAGAAGCAGTTAGTATCGCTTACCTTGGAAATATCGTTGAGGTTTGGGAGAAATTTGATACGGCCAATATTCATATTGATTTAGGATCAGATCAAACGTCGCTTCACAACCCTTGGGCAGGTGGCTATTATCCAGTTGGTCACACTTTCGAAGAATCGAATGACTTGATGGCGAATAATCCAGATGAGTTTAAGAAACAAGTGCAAGAAACGCTTGTGAAACATGCAGCTGCTATAAACAAGCACACTGCAAAAGGAACGTATTTTTTCGACTATGGAAACGCATTCTTACTTGAAGCATCCAGAGCTGGAGCAGATATCATGGCGCCAAATGGAATAGATTTTAGATACCCGTCATACGTACAGGACATCATGGGACCGATGTGTTTTGATTATGGATTCGGACCCTTCCGCTGGGTTTGTGGTTCTGGAAAGCCAGAAGATCTTCAAAAAACAGATAATATCGCCTGTGCGGTTCTCGAAAAAATTAAAGCAACGGCTCCACGAGAAATCCAACAACAAATGGCGGATAACATCCAGTGGATAAAAGGAGCCCAAGAAAATAAATTAGTCGTTGGTTCTCAAGCAAGAATATTATACGCAGACGCCGAAGGAAGAATGAAAATTGCCGATGCTTTCAATACAGCGATTGCTAACGGAGAAATTGGTCCAGTCGTTTTAGGACGAGATCATCATGATGTTTCTGGAACGGATTCGCCCTATCGAGAGACATCAAATATTTACGACGGTTCCAAGTTCACAGCCGACATGGCAATTCAAAATGTAATCGGTGATTCTTTCCGTGGTGCTACTTGGGTCTCTATTCACAATGGTGGTGGAGTAGGTTGGGGCGAAGTCATCAATGGTGGTTTTGGAATGCTTTTGGATGGATCTGCTGACGCTGCAAGACGATTAAAGTCCATGTTGCATTGGGATGTCAACAATGGTATTTCTCGTCGTTCTTGGGCCAGAAACGAAGGAGCCATCTTTGCGATTAAACGGGCTATGGAAGCGGAACCTTTGCTGAAAGTGACAATTCCTGAAATGGTAGATGAATCTTTGTTCTGAAAATTGAGAATTAAAGAATAAATAATTTGTAATTTGACATTTATAAATTCCTATTTGATTATGGTAACGCTTAAGTACAAAATATACATCGATGCTCCCCGTGAAAAAGTGTGGGAATCCCTCTGGAAAGATGAAAACTACCGTAATTGGACAGAGCCTTTTACACCCGGAAATCATGCCGTAAGTGAATGGAACGAGAGTGATCCAATTCAATTCTTGGATGGCAAAAACAACGGAATATACGGGATTATTGAAACGAAAATCACGAATGAAGTCATGGTTTTCAAGCAATTAGGAGATGTTCTTGACGGCACAGATATGAAGCGTGAATGGGCTGGTGCTCGTGAACAATATTTTCTTTTGGAACGTGATGGAACGACGAAAGTGAAAGTGAGTGTAGATGTCTTGAGCGAGTATGTTGATTACATGAAGAAAGCCTTTCCTGTAGCATTAGAGAAGTTAAAAGTTTTGGCTGAAAACTGAAACGTAAAGGTGTAGTGATTTTTTTGTTTAGCTAAATAGCGCGTTCTATGAATGAAAATCCAGTTGATAACTATATCAAAAACTTCTCAGTAGATATCGAAATTCGTCTAGAACTGATGCGCAACGAGAAATTCAACAATCAAAAAATTTAGGAAAGAATGTTGTAGCCATTTCGAACAATAAAAAACAAAAACAATTCGTGTATAAAGATTTGGTTAGTATGGCAACTTTAGGAAGAAATAAAGCTGTTGTTGATTTACCCAAAAGGCATTTTTTAGGATTTTTTGCGTGGTTGGTAGTTCACCTTCTTTCTATCCTAGGCAAGAAGAATAAGTTTCTGGTTTTCTTGAATTGGGTTTGGAATTATATGACGTATAATTTGTCTTTGAGATTGATTATTCAGAACCCGAAGAGGGATGAGGTGAAAGAGGACTAGATTTGAAAAATGACTTTAACTAACTGAATATCAGTGGTATTTTGAAATATTTAAAATTCGAAAATTCTCGAAATTTGTTTTTTGAATTGGAAATTATTCCACCCATCTTAACTCTGAAATCTCCGTATACAACAACCCCTTCCGAACATTTTTAAATCCCATTTCTTCCAACAATTCAGCATAGCGACTCACTTGCTTTTCATACGATTTTCTTGGCTCACCCGTCTTGAAATCTAAGACTATAGCATTTTTCCCTACTATTAAAATCTTATCTGGCCGACTATTTTTTTCTCCCGAAAAAAGAATATTTTTTTCACTTAGAATTCGTTTATGAGCCGAATAAAGTTCAGTAAGATGATCTGAAAAGACACGTTTGGTTTCAGTCAAAATTCGTTCTCGATTTTTAAATGAAATCTCTCCATCATCAATCAATTCATCGAGTTTCCCTTCGATTTCTTCTGGCTTTTCCACTTCAGAAAGCAAAAGGTGAAGCTGATTTCCAAAGATTTGTGCTTCGCTCATCGTATATTCTTCTTGACGATTTTTTTTCTCCAAAGCAATAGAGGGAAACCACAAAAAATCGCGCAAAAGGGTAGGAACGAAATCACTCACTTTTTCTCGGTTATTTTCGTCTTTGGTATTCTTTGGCAATCTTTCCCCAATTTTTAGTTCGGTGCGGTTTTCATTCCAACCGTTTTCAAAATTCTCTTCCAATGCCAAATGAAGCTTTTCTTCTTCTTTGTTCGCTTCATACAGATTTCGAACGTACAATCTCGTCTTCGCTCGGGTGAATGCGACATAATACAAATTCAAATTATCCGTCATTATTTGCGTCGCCTCAACCATCGGATAATGCTCGAATCCTTCGATTTTCGACGTCTTTTTACTGTCCAACAAAGAAGGGCGACCTTCGATTTCTACATAGTATTTCTCTTTGTCCTTATCCGGATTTCTCATCGAAACATGAGGGAGAATAACAATCGGAAATTCCAGACCTTTGCTTTTGTGTATGGACATTACCGTCATGGCATCGTCGCTTTCGGGCAATTGTACCGGCGATTTATAGCCACTTTGTTTGTATTGTTCAAGAAAGAGCTGCAAATCGGGACCATAACGTAAGTCGAACTGAAAAGCCATATCCAGCAAGTGATGAACGTAGTGATTTTCCAAAGGATCAATTTTCACCAAGTCACAAAACTTCATTACCAAATCATTTATCGATTGATAATTATAGTAAAAGGTAGATTCAGATTGATAAAAATCAAGTAAAAATTTAGCTTCGTTGATTTTCTTGTATCTCGTATTTTCTTGATTTTCTATATATTCCTCATAGGTCGAAAGAGATAATCTTTTCACCAAAAGAGTTTGTGAAATAAATTTCTTACTCACGTTTTCATTTCCTGGCGTTCGTCTTTTTTCCATGTAGGAAATAATCCATTGCACCATTATGTCTGAATTGACAAACAATGAATCTGCACTAATCACTTTGTATCCAGCCTCAATGAGATGTGCCGCCCAGCGATTACATTCACTATTTCTTCGTCCCAAAACGGTGATATCTTTTGGAAGAAATCCATCCGCAAGAATTTCGTCAATCCAGGCCAAAGTTTGAATTACTTCGTTCCCTTTTTCCTCAGGAAATTCCTTTTTGTTAAAACCCTGAACATGAACATATCCCGTTTTATTTGAAACGGTTTCTTGCAAAATATCCATGTAAAATTCTTTGGTTTCTTTGGGTAAATTATCCCCAAGGTGGCTAAACACAGCGTTGTTAAACTCAACAATAGTTTGGGTCGATCGCCAATTTTGTTTGATTTGGTTTTTCTTGCCTAACTCATTAAAATAAGCCGACTTCACTGCCAATTCAGCATCATTATCTGGGTTGTAAATCTCAGGAAGCACAACAAACTGTTCAGCAATTCCATTTTTAAATCGATAAATGGATTGCTTCGGATCACCAACAATGAAATTTAAATTCATATTCGCTATGCCGTTGTGCACCAAGGGCACCAAATTCAACCATTGCATGCGAGAAGTATCTTGAAACTCGTCCAATAAATAATGATCATATCTATTGCCAATTCGTTCGTACAAAAATGGAGCCTCCTCATTTTGCACCAAGTCTCCGATAAGCGAATTGAACTCCGAAATACGAATCAAAGAATCATTTTTACGCATTTTCTCCAATCGCACAGCCAATAATTGCAACAACCACATATTGTGATAGTTGTTCCGAACGGATAACAACAACTCCAATTCATGTTGAATCGCTTCGTAAATTGGTTTTAAATGGGCTGTACCTGCTGAAAGTTCTGGATTTGGTGGTGAAGACTTGTTGCCTTCAGTTATACTGATGTATGCAGGATCTGACAGAAATTTCTCCTCTGGTTCGCGCTGTTTTTTAAGCTTCGCAACCATTTTTTTTGTTACAGACGCTCCCGCCACTTTAAATGAATCGCTAAAAAAATCCAAGCGTTCCAAAACGGATAAAAATTGATCAACTTCTATCCTAAATTTATCTCTAAGCTTTTTTATGGCCAATTGAATACTTTGAAAATCTTCATTCGTGAATTCATACAGCATTAGTTTATCAACCGTTTGCTGATGTTTTTCTTGTTTTAATATGGATAGAAATTCAATCAAGTCTTTCCGAAAATTCCATTTCTCACCTTCCTTTAATTTCACCTCGGCATACCCTAAAACGAGCTTGGTGATTTTCTCATGATTGGGCGTTCCTATGTCGTTTAAAAGTTGGTCTACAACGATTTCAAGCACTTCGTCTTCCTTGATAATTACCTCGAAATCGGCCGGCAAATCAAGTTCTTTTGCGAAACTACGAATCAAACGAAGATTAAACTTATCTATCGTCAACACTTTGAAATCTTCGTAACGGTGAAGAATCTTCAGCAAAATCCTTTTCGCTTTTTTTTCTAATTGAGACGGTGAAATCTTTAAAGTCGCGCAAAGGATATCTTCGTATTTTCTTTCCGATTTTTCAAATTGCGCTGGGAAACTCATAATTTCTAATGCCGAAATGATTCTTGTTTTCATTTCTAATGCCGCTTTGTTGGTAAAAGTCATGGCCACGATATGGGAAAAAGGATCAGGTTTTTCACTCGTAAAAAGCAATTCCAAATACGTTAAAACCAAACGGTAGGTCTTACCACTTCCAGCTGAAGCACTTATGATTTGTAGCGGTTTGTCAGACGATTGTATCATGAAATAAAATTACAATTATTCCGTTGATTCTTAACCTTTCAATTAACTTAACAAACATTACACAGATACTTTTGTTGAGTGAATAGGCTTTTCGTAAATTTGAAGTATGAAGAACATATTTATTATCGCATCTATTTTCAGCGTCGTTTTGATTGCATGTAAAAAGGACAAAACAGAAGCGGAATGTGAAACGCCAAATCGAACAATAGAGGTCTATTTACAACCGATATTAAACGACAGCGCATATGCGATTAATCAAATCATCGAAAGCCCACAAGGGTATAGATACTTTTATACCGACATTAAAATTGTTGGAACAAATGCTGGCAATGGTTCGGCTCAACTAAAAGATGCTTTTTTATATGATTTCAGTGAAACGGGTATTTTGTTGACGTCTAATTTGGGTATTAAATCAGAATACACCGATTTGAAATTTAATTTGGGTGTTCCAGATCCGTTAAATACGTCAGATCCTTCTTTGCAACCCAACACTTCTCCGTTAAATATTACAAATATTGGAGACATGCACTGGGGATGGAACCCTGGATACAAATTTGTAACTATCGAAGGATTTGCAGATACGATAGCTGATGGGATAGACAATTTTGACAAAAACTTTTTCTTTCATTTAGGAACTGACTTTTTGTTTCGAACGAAAACAATTTCAGCTGTGGATTGGGTAGACGTTGATGCTAATAAGAGCAAAACAACTTTAAAATTGGATGTGAAGGCAATCTTGGATGGGCCAAATCCAACAGACTTGAGAGTGCACTCGGCATCACATTCTAGCAATAGTCAAATGTTTTACAGCGTTATTATAATAGATGAGTTTGTTGCAGCGATAAAAAAATAAAATGAAATTAGTTTGGTTCTTACTATTTACACTTGTTCTAGTTTCTTGTAAAAAGGGAGAGATACAACCTTATGCAACACCATATGAATTAGATGAGCCTTCTCATTTTCCGAAAATGGCTATTCCTTTGGATAATTTGTTGACAGAACAAGGGGTTGAATTGGGCCGACGATTGTTTTATGACAAAAGATTGAGTGGGGATAATTCTATGTCATGCGCCGCTTGTCATTCACCTCAAAGCTCTTTTTCAGACGGCAATCAGTTTTCAATCGGAATTGACGGACTAGCAGGAACTCGTCAGTCGATGGCACTTGTTAATTTAGGGTACCAAAAATTCTTTTTTTGGGATGGTCGAGCAAAATCATTGGAAGAACAAATTCTTGAACCAGTCCCGAACCCTATTGAAATGCACCAATCTTGGAAAGATGCCATCAATAAACTAAAAACGGATGATTCTTATCGCAAGGAATTTCATGCTGCCTTTGGTGCAGATGATATGGATGAATACCAAGTGGTAAAAGCAATAGCTCAGTTTTTAAGAACAATGATAAGTGGGTCCTCTAAGTATGACGTAATTTATAAAAATTCTAACGGATTGAATTTATCTCCCAAGGAACAAGTACTTTTTTCGACAGTTACCAATGAAGAAAAAGCAGGTTATGATTTGTTTCTTTCATTAAATGGCGGAGATTGTGTTCATTGTCATAGTGGACCGTTAATGCAGTTGAATATATTTGCCAATAATGGTTTGGACGCCACTTTTTCTGACAAAGGAAAAGGCGGCGTAACTGGAAAACCTCAAGATATGGGTATGTTTAAGGTGCCCACATTAAGAAATATTGCTCAATCAGCTCCTTACATGCACGACGGGCGTTTCCAAACTTTAGATGAAGTAATTGAGCATTATTCCTCTGGAATAGTGATGAGTCCTACAATCAGCCCAAGCATTGAATTTGCTTCTCAGGGCGGAGTTCAGCTTGATGCCTTCGAAAAAGGATTAATAAAGAAATTTCTTTTGACATTAACTGATGAAGAGTTCCTTGAAAACCCTAAATTTGCGCCGCCCAATTAAAGTTCGGGAAACTTTCGGTTCGGTTTTTGCGTATAATAGACTGAATAGAATTTCATAATAATCTCATGTTAGAAGAAAGAAGGTTAACAACGGAAGAAAAGGCTCTTAAGGTCAATTTAACTCTAGACATCTACGGATGTTTTGCAGAAATTGGGGCGGGGCAGGAAGTTGCGGCCAATTTTTTCAAAGCAGGTGGCAGTTCTGGAACAATCGCTTTTTCTCAATCTGCTTATGACATGAAGGTGTCAGATTCACTTTATGGTGAAGCTTCACGTTATGTTTGTGAAGAAAGATTGACGACTATGTTGGAAACGGAATTCGATACAATGAAACTTCGTCTCCCTGAAAAACAAACAGAATCTAGATTCTTTAGTTTTTGTAATACAGTAGAGTCTCTAAACTATCATAAAACAAACCAAGGTCATGGTTGGGTGGGTATTCGCTTCCAAATGGAGGTCAATGGTCCAACAAGTGATGTTGTTTTGCACGTTAAAATGCACGATAATAGTCACAAATCCCAACAAGAAGCCTTAGGGATTTTAGGGGTAAACTTGATTCATGCGAGTTTTTTCCAAAGTGAAGAAATGAACCAGTTCGTTCAGAGTTTATTACACCGTTTGACACGTGACCGTGTTGAAATTGATATGGTTCGTGTTTCTGGTCCTGCTTTTGAAGGTGCCGACAATCGTATTTTAGCACTGAATCTTGTAAAACGAGGTATGACGGATGCTACCATGTTCGATTTGACGGGTAATGTACTTCAACCTGCTTCGGCTCTATACAAGAAAAACATTCTTTTGATGCGTGGTCGTTTTCGTCCAGTAACAAAAGTGCATATCGACATGATCGAGGCCGGAATCAAACAGTTTGTTGCAGAAAAAGGAGTTGAAGAAGAAAATGTCAGCGTTATTTTTGAATTGACATTGAAGGATTTGACCGCAGATGGTAAAATTTCTGATAAAGATTTCTTTGATAGAGCCGAATTACTAGGTTCTTTAGGTTATACTGTAATGATTTCAAATTACTTGAAACATTATAAAATGGTCGATTATTTAAGTTCTATTGCCCGCGGAAAAATGATGGGTGTTATCCTTGGTGTATATAACTTGCATACCATCTTTGACGAGAAATATTACGATAACTTACCTGGGGGATTACTTGAAGCTTTCGGCCGTGGATTTGGTCACAAAGTGAAGTTGTTTGTCTATCCAGCTAATGACGTAGAAACAGGTGATTTATATGCATTGCAAGATTTTCGAATTCCAGCACATTTGCATGGATTGTTGCAATATATGAAAGACAACAACAAAATGGCTGCAATAGAGGGATATGATAAACAACTTCTTCATATCCTTTCGGACGATGTTCTCTCTAAAATCCGCGCAGGGGCTTCTAGTTGGGAAGAAGATGTGCCCTATGAAGTGGTCAAAGCCATTAAATATTTTGAACTATTTGGATATGTTCAAGATAAGGCGAATGTTACTGTTTCCAAATAGAATCTATTATTCAATTCCCGGTTTTTTTCTGAATTGTATTTCTGTGCGTAATGCTTTACGTTCTCATTAAAATTTTTTAATTTAGCAATCTGAATTTCGATTAATGTCACAGATAAAGAACGCTCAGATACGCTATAGAATAATTGACCGAAGTCTTCGAAACAAGTACAAGCCGAATCCAACCAAACAGGATTTAAGAGAAGCTTGCGAAGAAGCACTATACGGTGCTATTGACGGCAATAACATCTGCGATTCCACTATAGAAAAAGATTTGTATGCGCTCAGAATGGAGCATGACGCACCCATTAAGTATTCTAAAGTGACAAAGGGATACTGTTATGAGGATGAGAACTTTAGCATAGATAATATTCCGCTAACTGACGAAGATTTAAAAGCAATACAATTTGCCGCGAAAACATTGATGCAGTTTCGGGATATCGATATGTTTAAGCAATTTGGCAATGCAATTGATAAAATCGTCGATCGAGTTACTATTTCAGCAAATCCTTTGGATGAAAAAATCCAAGAACATGTTCAGTTTGAGAAAGGTACCAAAACTGCTGGAAATGAGTTCCTTTCGGTAATCCTAGAAGCGATTCAAAGTAGAAAAGTGGTCGCTTTTGATTATAGAAGCTACCATTCCACAGAAGGAAAGCAACGCATGGTTTCTCCATTATTACTGAAAGAATATCGAAATAGATGGTATTTGATCTGTCATGATGAAGAAAAACGAAAGATTGTGACATACGCCCTGGAGCGAATGACAGAAGTGGAAATCACGAAACACAATGGAACAGTGCCTGCCAAATTTTCTCCAGAGAATTTCTTCGAACATACAATTGGGATAACAACGCATGAGGGAAAACCTGTAGAGGTTGTTTTCAAGGCGAATAATCTTGCTGCAAAATACATTGAGTCTCAACCTTTTCACGCTACACAGCACTTGTTGAAAGAGGGAAAGAATAAAACGACTTTTTCACTTAATGTGATTGTAACGGAAGAATTAATTAGAGAATTAATGAGTTACGGCGGCGATATCGAAGTAACTGAACCAATAACTTTGCGTGATAAAATTGCTGATCGTGTTGTCGACATGATTAAAAATTATAACTTATGATGGAACTTATTATATCAAAAGAGAATGGGGTAGCGACACTGAAGTTGAATCGACCGGAAGTTTTCAATTCATTTAATCAAAAAATGGCTTTTGATCTTCAAAAAGCTTTGGATGATTGCGAAAAGGACGAAACCATTCGTTGTATAGTCATTTCAGGAGAAGGCAAAGCCTTTTGCGCAGGTCAAGATTTAGCGGAAGCTACGGATCCGAACGGGCCTGAATTGAAATCGATTGTTAAAGATCACTACAACCCGATTATAGTCCGCCTTCGGAATATTGAAAAACCTATAATTGCAGCTGTAAATGGAGTTGCCGCAGGAGCAGGAGCAAATATCGCCTTGGCTTGTGATATCGTTTTTGCCAAAGAATCTGCATCTTTCATTCAAGCATTTTCAAAAATCGGATTAATTCCAGATTCAGGGGGAACCTTCATGTTGCCTAGATTGATCGGTTGGCAAAAAGCCTCCGCACTTATGATGACGGGAGATAAAGTTTCCGCTATAGAAGCTGTAGCCATGAATATGATTTACAAGGCAATTCCAGATTTAGAGTTCTATGAGACAATCTCAACCTTCGCGACTAGAATGGCTCAAATGCCTACGAAAGGTTTAGGTATAACGAAAAGAGCTTTAAATGCATCATTGACAAATAATTTGGAGGAACAATTAGCAGTCGAAGGAAAACTACAAACCGAAGCCGGTTCCACCCACGATTTCAATGAAGGAACCCAAGCCTTTTTAGAAAAACGTCTACCAGATTTCAAAGGTAGATAGATGGTATTCCCTCTTTGAGGAGGGGCAGGGGAGGTGTTTTCTCTAAACAAAAAATTCAACACAAAATGAAAATAGGAATACTCGGAGCCGGAACAATGGGTTCAGGCATAGCGCAAGTCGCAGCTCAAAATGAACACGAAACAATTCTCGTGGATGTAAGTCAAGAAACATTAAACAAAGCGGAGGATGATTTGAATAAAATCTTGAACCGCTTGGTTGAAAAAGACCGAATTTCTGCGGACGATAAAATCAATATTCAAGGCAGAATCACATATACGACGGATATGGCCGATTTCAAAGGTTGTAGTTTGATAATTGAGGCAATCGTTGAGAAATTGGAAGTGAAACATCAAGTCTTTTCCAAAATGGAAAATATCGTTTCTGCCGAATGTATTTTAGCCAGTAATACTTCTTCCCTGTCTATTGCGTCAATCGGCTCAGCGCTTAAGAATCCAGATCGAATTTTAGGAATTCACTTTTTCAATCCAGCTCCATTGATGCCTTTGGTTGAAATTATTCCTGCTGTTCAAACTTCAGAAAAAACATTGAAAACAGCCAAAGATTTAATTGATTCGTGGGGTAAATCAACCGTAGTTTGCAAAGACACGCCAGGATTTATCGTTAATCGTGTTGCTCGTCCATTTTATGGTGAAGCACTACGGATTTATGAAGAAGGTATTGCCGATTTCGTCACTATCGACTGGGCCATGACCGAATTAGGTGGATTCCGAATGGGGCCATTCACTTTAATGGATTATATTGGAAATGATGTGAACTACGCCGTAACAGAATCTGTTTTTGCGGCGTTTTATTATGATCCGCGGTTCAAGCCTTCATTTACACAACGTCGTCATTCCGAAGCAGGGTATTTAGGGAGAAAGTCAGGACGTGGTTATTTCAATTATGCAGAAGGGGCAACGCAACCAGAACCAAATAAAGATCCAATTCTCGGAAAGAAAATTTTAGATCGTATTCTTGCGATGTTAATCAACGAAGCTTTTGATGCCGTATTCATGCAGGTCGCTTCTCCTGAAGACATCGACAAAGCAATGACCAAAGGAGTCAATTATCCAAAAGGGTTACTGGCATGGGCAGACGAAATCGGATTGGAGAAAGTATTCAACCAATTGGATTCTTTATTCCAAGAATATGGTGAAGATCGTTATCGACCAAATCCATTGTTGAGAAGACGGGTAAATTTATAATGTTCAAAAGTGCAAAGCGATTTAAAAAAAGTACAACTAATTATGATGCTCTTGATACGAGCGGATTATTTTCACACTATTCAATAACCATTTGAACCAATAATAGATAAGAATGGGCAATAAGAAAAAGGTTAACTTATTAAATCCCCAAGCTTCTTTAAATTCAAAGTGGATAGTGTGCATTGCACCTCTTGTCATTCCACAACCAAGACATTCTTTATCTAAAATTATTTTGGACAAGCAAATTGATTCACCTGAATCAAAATAATCCGAGGGTAAAAAAAGTAGCACCGCTGGAATTACCAGCAGTGCTGCTAAAATTAAGGTATGTTTAGTTCTCTTATATGACGCCTTCACGATCACACACGATAAAAGCATGAATTATTCCAGGAATACCACATAAGCAGCATAACAATAAGTTTATCAAAACATCTTTTACTTCCCAGTCTGTTGCTAAACCAACAGCAACAAACGGTATAAATATGCACAACAATATATAAACAATCGGATCTATGTCACCGCTTGTACTCTGTTTTATCGAGTTTTTTGCCTTTTTCTTGATAACTGAATGAATACTTGATGTACTTTTTTCATTGATGTTAACTCCTAAAGAAGAAGGAGTTTTAGATTGATTTATGGTTCTAAAAGAGCCTCTATTCACTTTTGATGTTTGATTAACTGGGGACTCAAAGTGATTGACAATTATAGTAGAGGAAGCAGAATGAGTTGTTAATTCCTGATTTGGAATTACATTTTCATTTAAGCTTTTTATAACTCCATGCGATTCTACTATCTCAATGTTTTTCTCTGTTCTTTGTAATGTCGCAAACGTAGTTTCATTTTTCTCATGCTTATGTTCATCTTGTGTAGATTTTTTCTTTTTGTTAAAAGCAATGTGGTATCCGTTGTTGTATTTTCTTTTTTGGATGCGATGATTCGAGGCAACCGAATTATCTCGGGCGCAAGAGCCAAGTATTAAACTGATACCAAAGCAAATTGGTAAAGCATGGGATAGTAAGTTCTTCATAATATGAGTTTTAAAATAAACAATTATTTCGCGTAATGACAAGTATGAAGTTAATTACTTCAATTTTCCTTTGGCTTGTTCAGAATAGTATGAGTTGCTTTTTGAAATGGACAAGAAAATATTTTTTGATTTTGAAATGTCTCCTTTTTTCTCATAACTTAAACCCAAATACCATATGGCTTCTTCATCAAAATTAGCTATTTCACTTTTTATCACTTTCGAAAAGTAGGATATCGATTGATCAAAATCACCAAGATTGTAATAAGCAAAGCCACTATAAAACAAGGCGTTAATGTCGTTTGGATAGGTAGTCAGAATTACCTCAAATCGAGCGAGTGATTTCTTCATTTCATTTTTGTTCAAGATGTACATGCTCTTTTCTATGAAATCATAATACGGAACATCCACTTTTCTCCAAACGGGTTCATCGGTATCTTCCGTGTTCTTATTCTCTTTGTTAGCTGTAGTTCCAGTCAAATCGAGCTGTCTCGTTTCAATTTTCGGTTTACTTCTCAAGACTCTGTAATCAACTAGTTTAAAATCTGACAAGTATATTTCTTTGATTTTTCGTTTGGTTGTAATTGAAACGGGTTTCTCATTCAAATTCGGTTTTACTGCCAAAATAGGGAGCTTGTCAATTTCTGCAGGTTTTTCAACCTGTACTTCTTTAAAAATAGTGGGTTGATCTTCTTGTATGACCTGCAAAAGTTTAATTTCCTTTTTATTGTCAACTTCATCCTCTATTAAGGTATCGTATTTTTCGGCGATGAATAAGTCTGTTTCCTCAATGTAGTTTTTGTTTTCGGCTGTTTGTTCGGTCTGTGATGGGATATTCGTCGATCCAAAAGGATTGAAATGGAAGAGAGCGACCAAAGCAACTACTGAAATGCCTCCCGCAATCAACCAGCCAGTATTTGAGTTGGTAAATTTGCGATCCAAATGTTTCATATTCACCTTTCCAGATGAGGTGGAACGCCAGCCTTCAAATGCTTCTTTATCGAAGTTATCCAAATCGGCCGAGTTCAATTCATGCTCTCCCGATAGATGTTCAACGACATCCTGCCTCGAAACTGGTGCATTAGATTTCAAACTGTTATATAATTCTTCTTTGCTCATGGTTTCGCCTCCATTATAATTTTTAATTTCCGCTTACCATTTTGAATATGGCTTTTCACGGCTTTTATTGACATCGATAATGCAATGCTTATTTCTTGATAACTCTTCTCTTCTAAATAAAACAAGGTTACGCATTGTTTTTGGTCTTCCTTCAATCCTGACAAGGCAGACTCCATTTGGACAATTTCTGCCTCCTGTGCCTTTTTTTCTTCCAATCTTATATTGTCCTCATCAACAATTTTAGTTTCTTCCATTTCTGAGAACTTCGGATTCTTTTTCCTCAACTCCATCAAGCATTCGTTTCTGCTTACTTGATACAACCATGATTTGAAGTATCGAACTTCGTGTTTTATTATCAAAGAAGGAAGTTTCTCAAAAATGCTCGCACACATGTCCTCTGCATTTTGAACTTGTTTTAAATATTTAATGCAAAGACCAAGTACCAAATGGCCGTATCGCTCATACAATACATGCAGAATATCTCTAGACGGCTTTGATGCATAGGCAAGAACTAAATCTTCATCGCTCAACAATCTATATTTCCTCCTTTGAATTATCATTGTTTTAAATATAGATGCAATGATTCGATTTTTTCCATAAAATCTTGATTAAATTGCAGTATAATTTATTTTCCATTTCAACGTAATGAATAAAATCGCTTTAATAACATCACGTCGAGATGTAGAACTTCTTTTAAAGGGTGAATCCAATCTAATGATTGGCGTCAAAAGCGAGGAGTTGGTCACAAATTCTTTAACCGAAAGCATTAAACTGCATAGTCAACCCTATATGTCGAAGATGGATTTGATAGATAAGTTGAAAACCAAACTTATCTATTTGATAAATCTTAATTATTTTTTTTAGATATAATTGATTGATAATCAATGTGAATTAAGCTCGTTGAAAAATATATTCGGTTTTTTTTTCAAAAAAAACTTCAATAC